>Ga0209138_1000013_pt1 | contig 216018 bp, 180 predicted proteins | sample SaaInl3SG_22_DNA_FD_184645 | JGI IMG/M metagenome (GOLD analysis project Ga0209138, IMG submission 184645) | Marine microbial communities from expanding oxygen minimum zones in the Saanich Inlet - ESP_153SG_22_DNA (SPAdes) (version 2) | ecosystem: Environmental > Aquatic > Marine > Intertidal...
AATAACCTGCTGCGATAGGAATTACAATCATAGATCCTAAAACTACCTCAACAAATTCATTAGTAAAACCAGCAGACACAGCGTTTAATGCCACATCGTCTTTCATTTTTAAGTAAGATGCATAACAATGCACCGTTCCCATTCCCACGGAAAGGGTAAAGAATATTTGTCCTGCAGCTGCCAACCAAACCTTTGGATTGGCAAGGGAATCAAATTGTGGAGTCCACAAGAAATTAAAACCATCCCATGCATTGGCATCAGGGTGTTCTAAACTAGCTCCTGAATCTCCCAAAAAGAGTCCTTTTAGCGCCAAAAACGCACCAAAGATCAAAAGAAGAGGAACTCCAATTTTAGCAACCTTTTCTACTCCACCCAGTCCCTTAGAAAGAATCCAAGTATTTAATACCAAAACTACGAGGTAAAAAATAACGGCCTCAAAAGGAATACCTGTTGTGGATTGATCGAGCCTTAAATAGTCGAGAAAGAAATCGGCTACGCCTCCTTGAGAAAGGCCTCTAAAGGACCCTATAACAGAGTGATAAACATATGAAAGCGTCCAAGATTCTATGTAACAATAATAGGAAGCAACAGCAACATTGGTAAAAATCCCAAAGACCCCTATATACTTCCAAATCTTTCTCTTGTTCATGGAATCCATGATGAAAGGAGTAGAATGGTGACCTTTGTTGCCTCCAAATCTTCCCATTCCCCATTCCATCCACAAAAGAGGAATTCCCATAAGTACAAAACAAACAAGATAAGGGATGATAAAGGCTCCTCCTCCGTTTTGAACCGCCTGAACGGGAAAACGCAAAAAGTTACCTAAACCTACGGCATTTCCTGCCATGGCTAAAATCAGTCCGACCCTGGAACCCCAGGATTCGCTATTCGTGGTCATAGGTGCTAAATTTGGTGAGTCCCCCAAATATAACAGAATAATCGGGCCCTACTAAGGGATACTATACTTTCTTTTGGTCCTCAGACTGCTTGTCTATGATTTGTATACTCTCCACAAAACTCCGAGGAGAATATCCTAAAACCTCTATGGCTTTGTCAAGCACAAAACCCGTTACAGGAGGTCGTTTAGCCCTTTGATTGAGGGTTTTAGAAGAAACCTCAGCTATTAAAGATTTGTCAAAGGAAAAATGATCCGCTATTAAATGAACAATTTCTAAGATGGACAAGAAGTCTTTTCCGGAAATATTAAAAATCCCTGTCTCTCCTTTTTCTGCGATAAGCATACAACCATCCGCCAAGTCTTCTGCGAGAGTTGGGGTTCTAAATTGGTCATTGACCACAGAGATTTCTTGTCCTTTGCTCAAGGCGCCTTTTGCCCACAAAATAATGTTGGACCTTGACATCCCTTCGGCAATTCCAATAACCAATACCGTTCTTACAATGCTCCATGGGCATTGAGCCTTGCGAACCACACCTTCTGACAACCACTTTGATTTACCGTAATAACTAAGAGGATTGGGTCTGTCATCTTCTGAGTAAGGGCCCTCTTCTCCATCAAAAATAAAATCTGTAGAAAGGTGGATTAAATGAGCTCCAATCTTTTCTGATCCTTCAACTAGATACTTAACCGCTTCTACATTTAGCTCATCACACCCCATAGGATCATCTTCACAGACATCTACATTGGTCATGGCAGCCGTATTAATAACCACATCTGGACTGTACTCTGCAAGGACTTCTAAAACGTTCTTGCGGTTTGTGATATCCATGGTTACATAGGTAAAATCCTTAGTAGAAGTAATTCTATTTGGACCTAAACCCGTCCCTATAATCTCCCAATCTGGGCTAGAGGAGTAATTCAAGACTATCTTTTGCCCCAGTAGGCCATTGCTTCCGGTAATGAGTACTTTTTTCATGAAGGTATATTATGAGAACAACTGCTGTAGTTTAACAATCTGATCCGTGGTTCCTAGAACAAACAACTTAGAGTTTGGTGTGAGTTTTACATCTGCACCTGGATTAATCACATAATGGCCATTTTCTGTCTTGTAACCAATCACCGTACAACCTGTGGTCTTCCTAATATCCAAATCAGAAATTTGCTGAGTATTCTCAGCTAAAATATCATTAACTAATATCTCTTCTATGTTGGTTTGGCTGGATCCACCAACAGAAAGGTGATCAATAAACTCTACTACATCTGGAGACATTAAATGATCCGCCATATGGGCGCCTCCTACCTCATTGGGCATTACGGTGCTAGAAGCTCCGGCGGCAACCAACTTGGTTTTGGACGACTCCTCGTTGGCTCGAGAAACCATGTATAACCCCGGATTCATCTGGTTGGCGGTTACCACTACAAAAAGATTGTCTGCATCTTGATGCAACGCAGCAACCAAAGCCTTTGCCCTTCCTATCCCTGCTTGTTTCAGAATTTCATCTGCCGAGGCATTTCCCACCAAGTACAAAAGATTCCCTGGATCAAAGGAAGACATTTTTTCTTCTTGTAAATCTACCACCACAAAGGGCTGTTTGTACGCCTGGAGTTTGCGCGCCACCTGCTTACCATTTCGGCCAAAGCCACAAATAATCACGTGGTTTTCTAATTTGTCAATTTTTCCTTGCACTCGGTAATATTTATAGTAAGACGCTAAAGACCCGTCAAATACCAATTGAACAATTATGGATGCTCCATAAGCAAAGGTACCAAAGCTAGTAAGTATTAAGAAGATTGTGAAGTATTTACCGCCCCCTGTAAAGGGTTGTACCTCATTGAAGCCCACAGTAGAGACTGTTTGTATGGTCATGTACAAGGCATCCTCAAAGGAGTAGTCTTCAAAGTACATATACCCTAAAACCCCTACAATATTAATAAGAGCTAAAAGCCAGAGGGCACGAAACAATTTGCGGGTTTGAAGGGTAGGCCTCATGTTGTTTATAAATCGAACATGGTGGATCTACTACTGTAAACGTAATCCTTGAGTTTTAGTAAAAAAGCCAGAATTAAGTAAATAATCAATGGCGATCCCATTGCCAAAAAAGAGGTGTAAATAAAAAACAGGCGTATTCTTGACGGTTTAATTTGAAGTCTATCGCCAAGACGACTGCACACCTCGAATCCTCTACTCTCTATATATATTCTTGTTTTCTCCACCACTGCTCCATTTTTTGAATACCTAATACGCAAGATACATAAAATGTCCAGTCTAATAAAAGAGACTCTTGGTTTTGCTAAATAGCTAGGGAAGTACTGTTAAATGACCAAAAAACGAAGTACTAATACAGAAAAACGAAACCAAAAAATCAAATAAATTTAGCCATTTTTTGGGATAAAATCTTCGCTTCTCTTTGGGCGGCTTCTGCAAAATCAGTTTGGCTAGAAGCGTAAATAATTCCTCTCGAAGAATTAATTAGCAAGCCAATTTCTGAATTCATCCCATTCACCATAACATCCTCAACCGTGCCGCCTTGAGCGCCAACACCTGGAACCAAGAAGAAGTGATTGGGCACTTGGTTTCTCAAGGATTTCATAGCTTTTGGATGAGTAGCTCCCACAACATACATCAACTGATCGTCTTCCACCCATTCTTGACTTTTGGTTAAAACAGAAGAATATAAGTCACCGCCTGCTTGCATGGGCAGCCTCTGAAAATCAGAAGAACCTTTATTTGAGGTCAAGGCCAATAAAATCACCCATTTACCCTTTTCTCTAACAAAGGGGACTACAGAATCCTCTCCCATGTAGGGAGCTACAGTAATACTGTCAAATCCAAGAGTTTCCAAAAACGCCTTCGCATACATTTTAGAGGTGTTACCTATGTCGCCCCTTTTGGCATCGGCTATGGTAAAATGATTAGGGTAATCACTATTTAGATAATCAATGGTTTTTTTAAGGCTCTCCCACCCCTTTACTCCATGAGCTTCATAAAAAGCAATATTGGGTTTGTAAGCAACACAATGATCAGCAGTCGCATCAATAATAGCTTTGTTAAATGCAAATAATGGATCTGATTCACTTAATAGATGAGATGGGATTTTTTCTATATCTGTATCTAGACCCACGCACAGCGCAGTCTTTTTAAGTTTAATCTGCTCAACCAATTCGCGTCTTATCATATCTAGTAAGATTCAGAACCCTCTTTGAGACGTTCTGCATTTTCTGCCATTTGTAATTCATCTAGGAAAGGCTGAATATCTCCAGCAACTACATCATTGAGATTGTAAACGGTAAGACCAATTCGGTGATCTGTTACTCTACCTTGAGGGTAATTGTACGTTCTGATTTTTGCAGATCTATCCCCAGTAGAAACTAACGTTTTTCTGCGTTGTGCCACCTCATCATTGTGCTTCTTTAACTCCTGATCATAAAGGCGAGTTCTAAGAACCTTTAAGGCTTGCTCATAGTTTTTGTGCTGAGATCTTCCGTCTTGACATTCCACAACAATACCACTAGGAAGGTGGGTAAGTCTGACAGCCGATTCCGTTTTATTTACGTGCTGTCCACCCGCTCCTTGCGCTCTAAAGGTATCTTTCTTAACATCAGAGGTGTTGATCTCAACATCCACTTCTTCTGCCTCAGGCAAGACCGCAACAGAAGCTGCTGATGTGTGCACACGACCCTGACTTTCTGTTGCAGGAACTCTTTGTACACGATGAACGCCTGATTCGTACTTTAAAACCCCATAAACACCTTCTCCATTTACCTCAAAAGAAACTTCTTTATATCCGCCAGCTGTTCCTTCATTAACCGTTAAGGTCTCTGTTTTCCAGCCCCTATTTTCTACATATCGTTGGTACATTCTGTAAAGGTCTCCAGCAAAAATACTGGCTTCGTCTCCTCCTGCACCTGCTCTTATCTCAACTACAGCGTTTTTAGCGTCTTCTGGATCTTTGGGAATCAACATAAATTTCACTTCTTCTTGCAATTCCTCCAAAGCAGGCTGAACTTCATCGAGTTCCATTTTAGCCATCTCCCGCAATTCCGCATCCTTTTCTGACCTGATGATTTCTTGGGCCTCCTCCAATCTACTAGACAATTCTAGGTACTGCTTTCTTGCCTCTACAATAGGCTCAAGCTCTCTATACTCTCTATTGAGAGTAACGTATCGCTTTTGATCGGAAATAATATCTGGCTGAATAATTAAATCATTCACCTCATTAAATCGCTGTAAAATAGAGTTGAGCTTATCTAACATTATTTGTCATACTTAAATTCTCCATGCTCTCCTGTAATGGTAAGCTTTGGAGTTTCGGAAGGCTCTACCCTACCCACTATTTGTGCATCTACACCCATAGATTGAGAAATCTCAATAATACCATCAGCAACTGTAGGGTCACAATAGATTTCCATTCTATGGCCCATATTAAACACCTGGTACATCTCTTCCCAAGGGGTTTCAGATTCTGATTGAATAGTTGAAAATAACGGGGGAGTTGGGAACATATTATCCTTTACAATGTGATGAGAATCCACAAAGTGCAAAATTTTGGTTTGAGCTCCACCGCTACAGTGTATCATTCCATCAATATGATCCGAATATTTTTCTAGAACGGGTTTGATAATGGGGGCGTAAGATCTTGTAGGACTAAGAACCAATTTACCAGCATCTAATTCTACCCCTTCAATGGCCTCGGTAAGAGACTTTGAACCGGAATACACCAATTCTTCAGGAATGGACTTATCATAGGATTCCGGGTACTTTTCTGCTAAAACTTTAGAAAAAACATCATGTCTTGCACTGGTCAGTCCATTGCTCCCCATTCCTCCGTTGTATTCCGTCTCATAACTTGCTTGTCCTGTAGAAGACAGCCCCACAATCACATTACCGGGCTTAATATTGGCGTTGTCAATAACCTCCGAACGTTTTATTCTTGCAACCACCGTAGAGTCTACAATAATGGTCCTTACCAAATCCCCTACATCGGCGGTTTCTCCACCAGTAGAATGAATGGTAATTCCCCATTTTGAAAACTCCTCTAACAAGCTTTCCGTTCCATTTATGATTTCGGATATAACTTCACCAGGAATCAAAGACTTATTTCTACCTATAGTAGAGCTAAGCATAATATTATCCACCGCTCCAACGCACAAAAGATCATCTATATTCATTACCAAGGCATCTTGAGCAATCCCTTTCCAAACGGAAAGGTCCCCAGTCTCTTTCCAATACATGTAGGCTAGAGAGGATTTGGTACCAGCGCCATCCGCATGCATAACCAATGCATATTGATCATCACCCGATAGGTAATCAGGAACCATCTTACAAAAAGCCTTAGGAAAGAGCCCTTTGTCAATTTTAGAAATTGCTTTGTGAACATCTTGCTTTCCAGAAGAAACACCTCTTCCTGCGTATCGTTGACTTTTTTCCATCTTGCAAAAATAAGAAAAGCACCCTTCTAGGGTGCTTTTCAATCTAATGTTTTGAGCTATTTTATTTTGATGTACATGCCCGGCTGTAAATCCTCTTTCTTGATATCCGAGTTAAGACTCTCCAAATCACCCTTATCCATATTTAGGCGCTTGGCAATCTTCTTATAGTCCTCATTTCTTTGAACCATGGTGTGGTTAGCATCAAAATCTGTGTAATCACCACCAACTGTTGATTTTAAAATCATTCCAGGGAAGGGTCTTATTCCTCTCAATCCGCCATTCAGATTCTTAAGATCTTTCAACTTGATTCCGGCATCTTTAGCAACACGTCCCCAAGACATAGGCTTGGAAACTTCGTAGAACTCTCCTTTTTTGGGCCCCTCGGGCTTTTTGGCTTCTGGAGAGCCTGGTACCACTACAGGGGCCTCTGGAACAAAGTCATCTCTCAACACCTTAAAGTCTGTACGACGATTTAATTGGTTGGCAGCATCGGATACTTCTTTGTTTTGCTTTTTCACGAACATCTCTGTTAGGGCCGTTCCTGCCTTGAAGAATTCGTTTCCGTATCCTGTAAAGTTTTCAGGAATTACAAAGGGCTCACTTTCTCCCATTCCATCTGCCTCCAGTCTTCTAGGATCAATACCCTTAGAAATTATGTACTTAACACAAGTATCAGCACGTTTTTGGGATAGAGCCATGTTCTTTTCGTGAGAATCACGGTAATCCGTATGTGATCTTAAGGCTATTACAATATTTGGGTTGTCATTTAGAATGGTAACCACAGTGTCTAAAGAAATTCTGGCCTCTGGCCTCAAATCCCATTTTGCAAGATCAAATAGAACGTTAGGAAGTACGATGGGAATCTCAATAGGATCAATAACCTTATCAAGTTTGAGTGGATGCAGGTAATACTTTCCATCCTCTACATATTCAAAGGCAGAAATGGGCACACCTACGGTGGTAACATCGCCTGAATTATTTAAGAATTTTTCTTTTTCAAAGGCAACCTTATACGTTTGTCCTTCTATAAAATTGACTCTTTCAAAAAAGTATTTTCCATCTGAATCCGTCATAGCAGTCACCGATGTACCGTCAACCCCTGTAAGTCTTACCGTGGTCCCTTGAACGGGTCTACCGTTTTTAAGACTGGTTACTATACCGTCCAAAGTAAATTGTTTGGGAACTAGATAAACAGAGTATAAGTCATATCCTCCGCGTCCCCCTTTACGATCCGAAGTAAGATATCCTTTCTCAGCCGACTCCGCCTCAAAGATGATAGACATATCATCGTAATTGGTATTGATGGGGTATTGTAAGTTTTTTGCTTCTTCAACAGGCATTCCTGTTTCGTCAAGCTTTACTCTAAACACATCAAATCCACCCATTCCCCCTCTTCCATTGGAAGAAAAGTAGAGGTAACCATCTGCGTGGGCAAAGGGATAGTATTCATCACCATCTGAATTGACTTTAGGGCCTAAGTTCTTAGGTGTATTCCATCTTTTTTCTCTGCGATTGTAGGTAGTCATGTAAAGATCCTTTCCCTTTGAGCCCTCTATTTCTCCCGAGAAATACAAAACTTCATCATCTGGAGAAAGACTTGGGTGACCCACAGACTCCGAGGAATCGGCTGTTAGAACTACCATTTCTGGAGCCTGCCATGATTGACCTTGACGCTTGGTTACCATAATAGAACAACCCATATGTGCTCTCTTCATAAAAACACAACGCGTAAAGTACATGGTCTTTCTCCTACTATCAAAGGTCAAAGAACCTTCGTGATCGGGAGTATTGATAACTTCATCTAAAGGAAGTGGTGTGGACCAAGCCAATTCTTCTTCTGACTGCTTGCTTTTTTTGCCCTTTTTCTTTTTGGTCTTTCGCTCAGCACTTACCACATAAATATCAGCAAAAGACTGCCCTGTCCATCCGTCTTCGTATTTTCCTACAGAACCTTCTCTCATAGATCCAAACATCAATTCGTCGTAACGATTGATCTTGGCAGAGTACGCCAATGCAAAGTCATGCTGCTTAGAATTGATTTCTCCTAGGTTGAGAACTTCGTATCGAGTAGGACTCTTTTGCCACTCAATGGCATTCTTGCAACTCTCTATTCCAACATCTGCTCTTTTGTCGGATGGGTTTAAACCCTTGTATTCTTGGTAAATATCTAGGGCGTCTTCATACTCCCCCATGAACCGATTCATCTCTCCTTGCTTAAACAACGCTTCGTCACCGTACCCCATTTTGTAGGCGCGCTTGTAGTAGTTGTTTGCGTTTTTTCCGTCGCGAATATGATCGTATGAATCAGCAATTTTGAATGTGATATCCGCTTTTTGTTTACGGCCATTTGCCTTGCTAAAAGCATCCTTAAAACGTTCGATTGCCTCTGTATACTCTCTTGCCTCATAAGCCTCATAGGCATCCTTGAGTTTCTTGTGAACCGATTCCTCTTGTGGCGCTTCTTCCTTGGGTTCGTCTTGAGCATAGACGAAGGCAGTAGATAAAGAGAGGAGCAGGGCAAATAAGATCTTTTTTAAATCTAACATAAAGTAGTCTTTCTGTCTTTAAATTCTAGGGTACTTACCTAACGTGCTAAAATAGGCATTTATTCAAATAAAAAAAATCCCCGCACGGTGGCGGGGATAACTTTTTTTAACAAGGGAACTACTTATCTTGTAAAGAGGAGCTCACGGTATTTTGGCAAGGGCCAAATTTCGTCATCAATAAGCATCTCTAATTTATCAGATTCATAACGTATGGTATCTAAGAAAGGCTTTACCTCATCACAATATGCTATAGCTAAATCCCTTGAATCCTCGATTTTATTGACCCTTCTACGAGTTTCAATCATCTTCGACTTATCACCAATTATTTTAGAAATTCTTCGAGAGATTTCAGAAATCATATCCAATTGCTCTTTAGCAACCGATTTATACTCATCATCACCCATCAAATCCTTGAGGCGTTGCACATTCTCTATTAGCGTATTCTGGTAACGTATTGCAGTAGGAACCACGTGATTTCCAGCAATGTCACCCAACACTCTTGATTCGATTTGAATCTTTTTCATGTATTCTTCCAACATAATATCATGACGAGCTTCCACTTCGGTTTTACTCATGATACCTGCCTTGACAAATAAATCTAAATTATTGAGGTAAGCATCAAGGGCTTTGGGAGTGGTTTTGATATTGCTCAAACCTCTTTTTTCTGCCTCTACTTCCCAATCTTTAGAATACCCATCTCCTTCAAAACGTATCTTTTTGGAATCCTTAATATAATTTTTAAGAATGCTGAAAATAGCTTCATCCTTCTTAAGTCCCGATTTGATCAAGGCATCAACCTCCGTTTTAAACTGTTGAAGCTGTAGAGCCATAATCATATTTAAAACCGTCATGGGTCCAGCACAGTTTGCCGCAGACCCAACAGCTCTCAACTCAAATTTATTACCCGTAAAAGCAAAGGGAGAGGTTCTATTTCTATCCGTGTTATCAAGAAGGATTTCTGGAATCTTTCCGACCACATTTAGCTTGAGTTCTGTCTTTTCTTCTGGTGATAATTTCCCTCCTTCAAGTTTTTCCAATTCATCAAGAACCGCAGATAACTGTGACCCTATAAAAACGGAAATAATAGCAGGAGGCGCTTCATTGGCACCGAGCCTATGGTCATTTCCTGCAGAAGCTATAGTAGCTCTTAGTAAATCAGCATGATCGTGAACTGCCTTTATACTGTTTACAAAGAAAGTAAGAAACTGAAGGTTGCTCTTTGGAGTTTTTCCTGGAGACAATAGATTGACCCCCGTATCTGTAGCCAAAGACCAGTTATTGTGTTTGCCTGAACCATTGATTTTGGCGAAGGGTTTTTCGTGAAGAAGTACACGGAAATTGTGTCTTCTAGCAACTTTTTCCATCAAATCTACAAATAGAGAATTGTGATCTACGGCTACGTTGGCCTCTTCAAAAATAGGAGCAAATTCGAATTGTGCAGGAGCCACCTCATTGTGACGCGTCTTGATGGGAATTCCCAACTTTAGCGCTTCAAATTCAATCTCTCTCATAAATTGTATAACTCTCTCTGGAATAGATCCAAAGTAGTGGTCATCCAACTGTTGACCTTTGGCAGGAGCATGACCCAAAAGAGTTCTTCCGGTCATCATCAGGTCTGGGCGAGCATTGTAAAATGCAGAATCTACCAAGAAGTATTCTTGCTCCCAACCCAAAGTAGAGTTTACCTTGGTTACATTCTTATCAAAGTACTTACACACTTCAGTAGCTGCTTGATCTACAGTTTGTAGAGCTCGCAAGAGTGGTGTTTTATTATCAAGTGCCTCACCGGTGTAAGCCACAAAAACCGTAGGTATACAAAGGGTGCTTCCAATCACAAACGCAGGTGACGTAGGATCCCAAGCGGTATATCCTCGAGCCTCAAAGGTATTTCTTATCCCTCCATTCGGAAAAGAAGAAGCGTCCGGCTCTTGTTGAACCAACATTCCTCCATCAAATTTTTCTATAGCTTGTCCATCGTGGGTAGGCTCAAAAAAGGAATCATGCTTTTCTGCAGTAGTCCCTGTTAAAGGCTGAAACCAGTGTGTGTAATGAGTGGCTCCTTTTACCATTGCCCAAGCTTTCATACTTGAAGCGACCTGGTCTGCCATATCACGTCCAATCTTTGATCCATGAACCATGGCGTCCATAACGTTCTTGTACCCCTCTGCGGTCAAGAATTCGCGCATGGCCTTTTGATTAAAGACATTGGCTCCAAAGTAATCTGAACCTTTTTCTGTAGGCTTGTCAAAAGAAACAGGACGTCTAGTCAATGTTTCTTTAAGTGCGATGAATCTAATTGCTGGCATAGTGTTGTGATTTTTACCCTACAAAAGTATATCAAAATAAATCCTAAAAAAAGCAAAAACAACAAAAAATAACATACACCCCTATGAATTTAGGGGGTATGTAGATGTATTTATGTCTTTTTCGGTCAGCAACCCCCTAAAAAACGACGTCAATTGACGATAATCAAAATATATGATATGTACGCAAGAAGAAGAACTCCACCCTCCCATCGGTTAATCCTATTAAACCTCCCCGTAATCGCAAGAGGAATCAGCAGAAGCGAAAAGCCTAAGGCCCACCAATAATCAAATGTAAAAAGACTCAGGTTATTTACAGGAATCTCTGTAAGGACAGAAGTAAGTCCCAAAACGGCTCCAATATTAAAAAGATTAGAGCCTATCACATTACCAAAAGCAATATCTGACTCATTTCTCATGGCCGCAATTACACTGGCGGCAAGTTCAGGAACGGATGTACCAAAAGCCAATATGGTTACAGATATCATGCGTTCATCAATTCCTATTTGTAATGCCAACCGGACAGAATGTCCAACCAAGAAAAAAGCACCGTACCTAAGAGCAAGGGCCCCAATAACAAAGTAAAATCCAATTTTCCATGGATTCACCTCGGGTTCGGGAATATCCACCTCTGACTCTAACTCTATTTTCTTTTCTATTCTAGATCGCCTGACTTTATAGAAAACAAATGCAGAAAGAGCAAAGAGCAAAATAAACCCTTCTGTATGTCCCAACTTGTGATCCCAAAAAACGAGTACAAAAAACAAAATGGTCAAGGAAATCAAGAAAAAAAGATCAAATCGTGCGCTCTTAACATTGATGTCTATGGGTTTGATCAAGGCTGTAATCCCAAGTATAAGACCCACATTAGCTATGTTTGAACCTATGACATTCCCAAATGAAATATCCGTATATCCTTGAAGGGCCGCAGAAAGTGATACTATAAGCTCAGGTGCAGAAGTAGCAAAAGACACTACGGTCAAACCTATCACTAAGGTAGACACCTTTAGTTTGATGGCTAGTGACACCGAGGCCTTTACCAACCAATCGCCTCCAAATACAAGGAGTACAAGACCTAGGACTATATAGAGTAAATCACCCCACATTAAAGCTTAGAGTTCCTTTTGATGGCCCCTGTAATGTCTTCTACCGTTTTCTTTCCTTCTGCCAGACCCTCTTTAATGTTTTTTAAATCTTGGTTGTTGTCTGCACTCTCTGTTATCTCTCTTTTTAGATCATTAGTAGCATTCTTGACGTTGTTTATTCCCTTGCCCAGTCCTCTGGCGATTTCGGGAATTTTATCAGCACCAAAAACCATAATTATAACCAAGACAATCAAAAAGATTTCTCCGCCACCTAGATTAAAAAAAAGAAATAAATCGGGCATGGTTTACAAGAAGTTTTACGGACGTAAAGTTACAAATAAAAAAAGCCCCCTGACATCAGGGGGCTTTTGATTCTATGAGAAAACAATTACTTGTCTGTGTCTTCTTTCTTTTGGCTATCAAACATAACCGGTGTTGCAATAAAGAGGGATGAATACGTTCCTACGGTAATACCCAATAGGATGGCAAACATGAATCCTCTAATTACCTCGCCTCCAAAAAGGAAGATAATCAACAACACAAAGAAGGTCGTAATAGAGGTATTAAAAGTACGGCTCAAAGTTCCGTTAAGGGCTCCGTTGATAATATCCAACATTGAGCGCTTGGTATGGTAATGAGAATGGTATTCTCTAATACGGTCAAATACTACCACCGTGTCATTGAGTGAGTAACCTACAACAGTAAGAAGAGCCGCTATAAAGGCCTGATCGATTTCCAGTTGGAAGGGCAAAATTCCATTAAATATGGAGAAGGCACCCAATACGATGATAACATCGTGAGATAGGGCCGCTACCGCTCCAAGGGAGAATTGCCATTTCTTAAATCGTATTAAGATGTAAATAAAGATTACAATAAGAGAGAAGAGTACAGACCAAACAGCTGATTTTTTAATATCATCGGCTATAGTTGGACCTACTTGACGGGAGGCTTTGAGACCCACTCCTTCTTCCTCATCCATTTTAAACTTCTCAATGGGCAGTTCCTCTGCAAAGAAAGGAGATACTCCAGTGTAAAGCTTTTGAATTACATCTTCCTCTACATCTTGTCCATTGTCTTGAATTCTATACTTAGTAGTAACCACTACTTGGTTAGAAGAACCCAATGTTTTTACTTGTGGAGTACTTGCATTTCCTTCTGCATCTACAAAGACAGCAGAAAGAGCCGTGGTTAACTCTGCAGTGTTTACGGGTTGATCAAATCTAACTTGGTATGAACGACCCCCAACAAAATCAACTCCTAGGTTAAGACCTTTGGTAAAGAGAGAACCTAAAGACAAAGCAATTACAACACCAGAGATAATGTAAGCCATTTTTCTCTTATTCAAAAAGTCAACATTCACATTGGCGAACCAACCGTCAGAAAACTTAGTGGCAAAGTCAATGGTTTTCTTGCCTTTAAGTCTCCATTCAAATACCAATCTAGAAACAAATATGGCACAGAACAAAGAAGACAAAATACCAATGATAAGTGTAGTTGCAAATCCTCTAATTGGACCTGTACCAAAAGCATAAAGAATAATACCGGTAAGAAGTGTAGTTACGTTGGCATCAATAATTGATGAGTAGGATAAACGGAAACCATCCTTGATGGCTAGGCTCATCCCCTTTCCATTTCTTAATTCTTCCCTAATTCTCTCAAATATAAGTACGTTGGCATCTACAGCCATACCAATGGTAAGAACGATACCTGCCATACCCGGCAAGGTTAAAACAGCTCCAATTGCATCTAAAATTCCAAAGATGAAGAACATGTTCAACAACAAGGTAAAGTCAGCAATAACTCCTGCTCTTGAGTAATAAAATATCATGTAAATCATAACAGCAATCAATGCTATTACAAAAGAAGTCAAAGAAGCAGAAATCGCTTCTTTACCCAAGGAAGGTCCTACAACGTCTGCTTGAATAATTCTTGCGGGTGCTGGCAATTTGCCCGCTCTTAAGATATTGGCTAAATCTTCTGCTTCTTCCAGAGAGAATTGACCATAAATCTGAGTTCTTCCTCCAGAAATCTCTCCCTGAACGGTTGGGTATGAGTAAATATGATTATCCAATACCACGGCAACACTTCTCTTAGGCTCCTCGGAAGCAGCCTCGCGAGTTATTTTTTGCCATTTGCTAGATCCAAGAGGATTCATTGCCATAGAGACAATAGGCTTACCATACTCATCATAATCCTGACGCGCATCGGTTACAGCACCTCCATCTAAGGGAGCTATACCTTCTCTGTTTCCCTGAATAGCAAGAAGATACATGGTTTCATTATCATCGGGCTTAGCCGTCCACAAGAACTCTGTGTATCTCAGGTTTCCAGGAAGCAAAGAACGTACCTGAGGCATGCTCAAGTATTGATTCACTTTAGAAGTATCCTGAATTCTAGCAAATCCTACAATAGGACCTCCTTGAGGCATTCCTTGTTGATTTACATTGGGGTAAATCACAGCGAACAATGGATTAAAAGAAGAAGCAACGTCTGCACTGTCAGATCCTTCTGTAAGAGAATCCAAAGAACTTACTCCACTGTCTGCAGTCGCAGAAGTAGATTCCACATCCTCTAAACCTAATAAGTCAGAAGATAAATCAGCATTGCCACCGTTGGTCGTATTTGAAGCAGAAGATGCAGACCCTGGTGCATCCAGAACATCTCTTAACTTAAGGTTTGCTTCGTTTAAGAAATTCAACATTTCCGCCCCGTGGTGAAGCTTCCAAAATTCTAATTCCGCGGTAGATTGCAAAAGCTTTCTAACACGCTCTGGCTCTTTTACCCCAGGAAGCTCAACCAAGATACGTCCCGTCCCTTCTATGGGCTGGATATTAGGTTGAACCACTCCAAACTGGTCAATACGAGCTCTTAGTACAGTATAAACATTTGCAATCGCTGCTTTTACGTCTAGTGTGATTTCTTGCTTAATCAATTGATCCTCAGCGTTAAAACCAACACTCTCAGTCATATCTTTTGTTCCAAAGAAAGCTGGAGCAGAATAAGCTCTTGGATTTCCAGAAGCCTCATTGGCTTTATCTAATTCTTGGAAGAAAATATTCAAGTAAGAATCTTGACTGTTGGATTGTTCCTTGTCAGCGTTGCGCAGAGCTTCCAAGAAAACAGGATCTTGAGAATCTCCAGAAAGACTTTTGATAATGTCTTTAACAGAAACTTCCAAAATAACGTTCATGCCCCCCTTGAGGTCCAACCCTAAGTTGATTTCTTTTTGCTTTACCTCCTTATAGGTATAGCTAAGGAACACCTCTTGGGTGTTCATTGAGTCCAAATAGGCAGCCATTTTTTCTTGGTCACCCATGGTTGCCTCCATGGCTTGGCTTTGAACGCGGTTAGAAACAAACGTAAAAGAAAGTTCCCATAAACACGCCAATGCAAACACAATCGCAAATAACCTTACTACTCCTTTATTTTGCATTTCGAGCGAATTTGAAGTTTGATTCGTAGAATAACGCGCAAATATATAATTCTCAATGAATAATTAAGAATCAACCGCAGACTAATTGCAAACCTTTTTTTGGGGGGCTTTTTGTATTTTTGATTGAAATGTGAAAACACAATGCAAAAAGCACTCTCACTCCTCGTGATTCTTTGGTCTTCTTTTGCCTTTGGTCAGGGCAGGATATCCTTTGAATATTCTGATACTGCCACCGTTACAATGGATGGACAAACCTTATCTCTTGCCTGGGCGGGTGGTATGAATAATGTTCAGTTTGGTGAATTGGATTTAGACTTTGACGGAACCCGTGACCTCTTGGCATTTGACAGAGAAGGAAATCGGTGGATGCCCTTTCTAAGAACCGGACAAGGCGCTACGGTCACTTATAAATACGCTCCTGAATACATAGACCAATTACCTGAAATCGAGTCATGGATGGTCATTGCCGATTACAATTGCGATGGAAAAAACGACATATTTCACCATGTAAATCTAGGTATAGGTGTTATGGAAAATACTTCCACAGGAGGAACTCTAAGTTTTGCTTGGGCTCTTGGTAATGACCCCTACATACGATCTCACTACGGTGGTAATTTTTCCAATCTTTATGTATTGTCTACAGATATTCCTGCCATAACGGACGTGGACAATGATGGTGATTTGGATATTTTGACCTTTGGCCAAGGGAATACTGTTTTGTTCAATGAAAATTCTGCTCCCTGTGGAATAGATTACACCCGAGTTTCTAATTGTTGGGGTGGATTTGCTGAGAATGCCAACAACAATTCGGTTACTCTTAACGCTTGTACTCCAAAAGCTCCCGGAGGCGCCTCCTTTAGCGGAAAGACTCAACACGCTGGTTCTAGTATGTTAATCAAGGACTTAACAGGAGATGGTCTTCCGGACTGTCTTTTAGGAGATGTCAGCTTTTCTAATGCTACGGCTGTCATTAATGGCGGCACGATAACGGACGCCCTAATGGTCAGCCAAGACTCTACCTATCCTAGCAACAACACTCCCTTAGACTTGTATTTATTTCCTGCGTTTTTTGACGTTGACGCAGATTTAGATGGTGTAAATGATTTACTCATTGCACCCAATATTGGCAGTTCCAAAAACACGGATAATGTATGGTATTATAAGAACTACGGAACCAATGCCGTTCCCTCCTATCAGTTAAATCAAGAGAATTTTCTTCAAGAACATATGATGGATTTTGGAGAAGGGGCCAAACCAACCTTTGTAGATCTAAATAGCGATGGACTTCAGGATCTTGTGGTCTCATATTCTGGGGAGTTTGTAACCTCTGGTATTTACTCCTCATCATTACATTACTTTCAAAATACAGGAACCTCTCAGCTCCCTAGTTTTACTCTTTTAGATACTAATTTGGGGAATTTATCCTCCTTGGGAATTGGAAGAGACCTGCATCCCGCCTTTGCAGATTTGACCAATGACGGATTACAAGACTTAGTTTTGGGAAATCAAGACGGAACCTTGCTGTATTTCAAAAATACAGGAACCTTTGCCGTTCCGGTTTTCACCCTTGTGAATGCTAGTTTCTTAGGTTTTGACGCAGGAGAAAACTCTACCCCCTACTTTCATGACATTGACCAAGATGGAAATGTGGACTTATTTGTTGGAGAACGCAATGGGAACATCAATTACTTTACTGGGAACGGAGGCATTTCATTTTCATTGACCAATGAATACTTTGGTGGCATCAATGTGAGTTCTTATTTCTTTAATGGGTTTTCCATTCCATCCTTTGCCACAATAGATGGCATAGATCAAATGATGGTGGGTTCTCACTACTATGGAATAGTGCAATATGACAGCCTCAATGATGTCATAAATTTACCCGCAAGGATAGAGGGGCAATTTGGTACAGACACCATTACCAGTGTGGGGCAAGAACTCACTCCTTTGGGGACATCAAAAAAGACGGGTCGAAACCAAATATTGATATCAGCTTCTGAGTTACTTGCCCAAGGATATGAGAGGGGAAACATAACATCCGTGAGCCTAGAAGTTGCCACCTCTGGAAATCCCCCCATGACTCAAGGCTTAAACATTAGACTAAAAAACACCCTTGTCAACAATCTAACGGACTTTGATGACGACATGGAGGAAGTTTACAACTTAGCCACAGGTTTTAATCCTGGATGGAATCAAATAAACTTTACAAGTCCCTATGAGTGGGATGGAATTTCTAACCTTCTCATTGAGTTTTGTTTTAGCAAAAATTTCCAACAAAACAATATTGACGTAAAGATGTCCACGACTTCCTTTGCCAGCCATGCCATAGGTGATATTACAGGTTGGAACACCAATACAGCAGACGGTTGCACTATGCCCTACAAATACACTTCCTCGCAGCGGCCAAATATCAAGGTAGGCCTTGTCCCCACAGTTACGGAAATAGAATCCGTATTAAAGGATGGGTTTTACAATGGAGCGGACTTTGCAGACCTAAACAACGACGGCTTCACAGACGCCATATTGGGGAACCGAAGTGGAGGGTTAACCTTTTTCTTGGGAGAACAATACAAGCACATTGGAATAGAAGAATGGCTTGCGCCGAAATCAATGGAACTTACTCTTTACCCCAATCCGGGTAATGATCAATTAACCATTGAATTCTCTAAGCAGCAATTGGGAGGAAAATCAATCCGTATTTATTCCATGACAGGTCAGCTTTTATACGAAGCGGAAAGCCAAAATGGGACTGAAATCATTACTACCCAATTCCTAAGCAGTGGAATGTACCTAATTGAGGCCACTGGCAAACAATGGAGAGGGGTTTCTTGTTGGATTAAACTATGACCCAATCTCTAAAAGTTCCTGATGGTAAGTGGATTGTCTATGATGGCCACTGTATACTTTGTAACCATACGATTCAATGGATTCTCAAGAGGGATAGCTCCCATCAATTTAAATTCACTACCCTAACCGGAAAGTGGGTTTTAGACCATAATATTCCAACAGACACCATGGGAGAAAGTGTCATTTACATAGAAGATGGAAAATTTCACTATCAATCCGATGCGACACTCACCCTTTCCAAGCACCTTAAACGGCCCTACTCTTGGATGAGATTTGGTGTCTATATCCCCGCTTTTATCAGAAATGGAATTTATGTGTGGATTGCAAAAAATCGGTACCGTTGGTTTGGTTTTTCCCAGACTTGTTTACTTCCTCCTAGTCATTGGAAGGATCAATTTTTAGATTAATTCAAAAAAAAAGAGGTGGTCAATGACCACCCCTTCTAAACGCTATAAAGAATGGGGATACTACAAAGTATCTAGAATGCTGTTCATTTTGCGAACCGCTTCTGCCGACTTCTCAAATGCGGCCTTTTCTGAATCATTAAGATCAAATTCTATTACTTGGTTCCAGCCGTTTTTCCCTATGGTAACGGGAACACCGATACAAATATCTTCTTGTCCATACTCACCTTCTAGGTAAACACAACAAGGGAACATTTTATTCTGGTCTCTAACAATACTCTCTACCAAAGCCGCTCCTGCCGCTCCTGGAGCATACCATGCAGAAGTACCAATCAATCCGGTAAGAGTAGCTCCACCTACCATGGTAGCCGCTTTTACTTCTTCGGCTTCTGCCTCTGACATATAATTAGTAACGGGAGTACCGTTGTAGGTAGCCAATCGGGTTAAAGGAATCATAGTAGTGTCTCCATGTCCACCAATAACCACTCCTTGAACATCGTTAGGAGAAACTTCCATTTTTGTGCTCAATTGGTACTTAAAGCGTGCACTGTCTAAAATACCCCCCATTCCAATTACGCGATTCTTAGGTAACCCAGACGTTTTGGCTGTCAAGTAAGTCATGGTGTCCATAGGGTTAGAAATAACCACGATGATGGCCTCAGGAGAATGCTTGAGTATATTTTCGGTTACAGTCTTAACGATGCCTGCATTGGTTCCAATTAACTCTTCACGAGTCATACCTGGCTTTCTTGGAATACCTGAGGTAATTACTACAACTGCCGAACCGGCAGTTTTTGAATAATCGCCTGTAGTACCTGTAATCGTAGTATCAAAACCCGAAAGAGTAGCTGTTTGCATCATGTCCTGCGCTTTACCTTCTGCAAAGCCTTCTTTGATGTCAAGAAGAACGATTTCTTCTGCAATCTCTCTGCGAGCCATGTTTTCTGCACATGTTGCTCCTACATTACCGGCACCTATTACTGTAATTTTCATCTCTTAAAAATTTTGAATATTTTTTGGGTCACAAAGGTAATTTACTTTTTTTAAGTAAACGGCTCTTTTTGAGACAAAAAAAACCCTGCAATTGCAGGGTTTTTTTAAGTATATCATATGGGTATTCTGTTTGCTACTTACGCGTCAATCTTAGCGTATTTCGCATTCTTTTCTATAAACTCTCTACGAGGAGGAACCTCGTCACCCATCAACATAGAGAACACTCTATCGGCCTCTGCAGCACTGTCTATGGTAACTTGCTTAAGAGTTCTAAAGTCTGGGTTCATGGTAGTACTCCACAATTGTTCAGCATTCATCTCTCCCAAACCTTTGTAACGTTGTATTCCTACACCGGTTTCACTTTCTCCACCGTATTCTTTTGCCAAAACATCGCGTTGATCATCATTCCAAGCATATTCAGATTTGGAACCCTTTTTAACTAAGTAAAGAGGGGGTGATGCAATGTAAATATTACCGCGCTCAACTAGCTCTTTCATATAGCGGAAGAAGAAGGTCAAAATCAAAGTTGCAATGTGCGATCCATCCACATCGGCATCACACATAATAATTACTTTGTGATATCTGAGCTTTTCTGTATTAAGCGCTTTGGAATCTTCTTCGGTTCCCACACTTACTCCAAGGGCAGTAAATATGTTCTTGATTTCTTCGTTTTCAAAAACCTTGTGTTGCATGGCTTTTTCTACGTTCAATATCTTTCCACGCAGTGGAAGTATTGCTTGGAAATTACGGTCACGACCCTGTTTTGCCGTTCCACCCGCAGAATCTCCCTCAACCAAGAATATTTCACATTCTGCCGCATCTGTACTGGAGCAGTCAGAAAGTTTACCGGGAAGTCCTGATCCCGACATCACATTCTTTCTTTGAACCATTTCGCGAGCCTTCTTTGCCGCTACTCTTGCTCTTGCCGCCAATACCACCTTTTGAACAATGGTTTTTGCTTCTGTAGGATGTTCTTCTAGGTAATTAGTAAGCATCTCACCTACCAACTGGTCAACAGCACCACTTACTTCTCGGTTACCGAGTTTGGTTTTGGTTTGACCTTCAAACTGAGGCTCCATTACTTTAACCGAAATAACAGCTGTAAGACCTTCTCTAAAGTCATCCCCTGAAACCTCCACTTTTTCCTTGGCTAGAATACCGCTTTCTTCTGCATACTTTTTTAGAGTACGTGTAAGGGCGCGCCTAAAACCCGCAAGGTGAGTTCCTCCTTCATGAGTATTGATATTATTCACATAAGAGTGAATATTTTCTGAATAGGAAGTATTGTAATGCATGGCAACTTCTACCGGAATTTTTTCCTTGGTATCCTTTGCTTCATGCTCTCCCTCCATGTACATAACTTGAGGGATGAGTTTTTCTCTACTGGAATCTATAAAGTCTACAAATTCAGCCAGTCCTCCTTCTGAGTAAAAATCTTCGTGAATGGAATTGCCTTCCTCATCCATTTCTCTCTTGTCGGTAAGACTGATTTTTATTCCCTTGTTCAAAAAGGCTAGCTCACGCATTCTTGCAGCGATAATATCAAACTGATAGATCGTTTCTGTAAAAATGGTTGCATCTGGCTTAAAGGAAACAATGGTCCCCCTGTCTTCTGTTGTACCTATTTCTTCTACAGGCCCAGCAGGCACACCTTTGTTATAAGTCTGGGTATAAATCTTACCATTTCTGTGAACCTCAGCCCTAAGAGGGTCAGAAAGTGCATTTACACAAGAGACCCCAACTCCGTGTAGTCCACCTGAGACTTTATATGAATCCTTGTCAAACTTACCACCCGCGTGAAGAACTGTCATTACCACCTCTAGGGCAGACTTGTTTTCTTTGGGGTGCATGTCTACAGGTATTCCTCTTCCGTCGTCTTTTACGGTAATTGAATTGTCCTCGTTAATGGAAACATCAATGGTGGTAGCATGTCCCGCTAGCGCCTCATCAATTGAGTTATCAACCACCTCGTAAACCAAGTGGTGTAATCCTCTTACCCCGGTATCACCAATGTACATACCGGGTCTTTTGCGAACAGCCTCAAGTCCTTCTAGAACCTGGATGTTACCAGCGCCATAATCTTTATTTTCTTCTGCCATAATTTTAGAGATCGTCTCGTTACGGTTTTGTTGGCCGATGTTTTAGCGAGAGGCACAATCCAAGTAAAGGAATTATTTAATTACCGGTCATGATTTCTAGGGACCTTTTGACCTTTAGTTGTTGCCTGTAAAAAACACCGAGCATAACAAAAATAACCTTTTAAATGGAAAACAGGGGTGTAGACCTATGTCAAACACCCCTGTTTTTCAACATTTTTTTCAACAATTAGCAACTTTCTTGACTTCTGCTAGGTCTGATAGCCTTTTTTTAAAATTTATACGAGAGAGTAATTAAAAAACGTATTTCCTGAGCATTGTATCCCAACCATTGCTCATAGGAAGAAGACAACAAATTGGTAACGTTGACTCCCGCGCTTAAATTAGCGTTGTAAAAGTACTCCGCACCCATTCTTGCATCTATATAAGAATCTAAAGTTGCCGAAAGTTCTGAATTCACAATGGAAGGATCAAAAGCATACCTCTCTCCTACATATAACCAATCGGTATTTAGTTTAATTTTGTTCTTCCACAAATAAGAAATTGCCAACCCTCCTTCTATCTCAGGTAAATAATACGGCTGAGCTAACTGTTCCATTCCGCCGTAGACATGATAAATTCCCCAAAAACCAGCTTCCCAACCTTTGGATTCCCAACCAATTTCAGTTTTCGCAGACAAGTCATTAAGCTTATCATAAAAGATGGTGAAGGAAGCATTGTCTGTTGCGTTAACAACTCCAGAAGGATCTCTATAGAAAAAAGCTTTTTCTGTATTCCATTGTTGGTTTACACCAACGTTATAGCTAATTGTTTTTGATAATTTACCTTTTAGGCCTCCATATACATTTACATAGGAGGTAGGCCTTAATTCAACAAAAGGATCTAAATAAGGATTGGTTCTGGAAAGACTCCAAACATCATTTACAAAGGCATCTCCCTCTACTCCGGCATACAAACTCAAGACCTTAGAGACTAAAGGGGTTTGTAATTTGATGATGGGGAAAAACCCAAACCTTTTAGTACTGGTAAGGACTGGCTGATCCGTTTGAGTATAGGGTGCCACTGCGTTAAAACCCAGGGTAAAAGATATATTACTTAAGGAAGTCTGAATAGTGGGTGTTAACCTCGGAATAAATTGTTGAGTTAAGGCCACAGAAGCCTGCCGGGTACTATTGTAATCCAGACCTAAAGAAATTAATATCTCCTGATCGCCAGCGGGCAATTTCCAGTCGGAATCTAGATACGCCCTATGACCGTTGGTAGAAAACTCATCAAAAAAATATTCATAGGTACCCGAAATACCCGTGAAATATTCTTTAGAAGACTTACCTGTATACTTGTATTCTGAACTTACTCCCACCCTGTTGTAAGTCTTTTGAACCAAATCTGGGGTAACCTTTACAGCTGTATCAGAAACACCGGGTAGAACAGGATAACCATAAAGTGTATACAAAGTATTATCCCCGTAAATCTCAGAAGTCCACTGGGAAGACCTGTAAAGTTTTTTGACTTGAGCCTCCAGTCTATTCTCATACATAGTATTCTTATCAAACAGGATATCAGATACCCCCGTCTGGGTTCTAAAGTGACTAAAACGAGCATTCCAGACCAGGTCTCGAGTTCTATTACTACCTGTTTGTATCTCTGCAAAGGAGGTAATAAAATTCCCCACTCCTAGAGTCACTCCATTGCTAGGGAATTTAGCGACTCGCGCCTTGGCAATTCGCGCAGCAGGTATGGGCTTGGGAGAATATGGAAACTGCAACCCCCTAGGTCTGACTTCGTACTTAAGAGGAAGTTTGGAGGTAGTAGAATCTGAATAGTTGGGTTGCCCCGTGATTTTCTTTGCCTCCTTGATATTTGCCTTGTAGGATTCAAATACATTGATTTCTACCGAACCTACTTTTTCTTTGGGCTGAGCAGAAAGTGCCGCACTGAGCAACACCCCCAAACAAAATCCCATATAGCTGAAATTACTTTTCATTTTCTATTTCTTCTGATTCGGATTCTTCTATCTCTGAAAGGCCAGTGAGATCAATGACGGTGTTGTTAATTTCCGTTTCTCTGCGCTCCCTTTCCATCTCTCTCTCTGTCTTTTCTTGAGACATTTTAATTTTAAAGGCCTTAGCCTCGTTTACGATTTCTTCTGAATAGGCTTTTTGAATAACAAAGTCCAGTGTATAGTTTGCCTGAAAGGGGTCATCCAAGGCATAGTAGTTTTTAGAAAGAACGATTAAAGCTCGGTATCTCCACTCAGGAAAACCTGGGAGATTCTCTATCAAATCAAAAACTTTTGCGTTGCTTGAGTCGTATTGTTCCTTATTGCTAAGTATAGCTGCTAAATAGAACTTGGCCTCTGCCTTGGGCTCTCCTTCCGCCACTTTTTCAAGTTCAATAAACGCTTGGTGAGCGGCGTTTTGATTTCCAGTTTCCCAAAGGTTTCTGGCTTTAATAAGGTAGGCTTCATTGACAACTTCAGGTTCCATCTTTTCGTCCCCTATTATGATTTCGGCATACTGAATTGCCTTCATAAAATGCTCTTCTTTTTGATGTGAACGCATTAAACCCACATTGGCTATTCTATAGGTATTAATGTCCTCACTAGAAGAGATCATTTGATCGTAGTAACCAATGGCTTCATCAAAAGAGTCTTCCTGAAAGGCCATATAGGCTAGTTTGGCCAAACTTCTTTCTGTAAATTCATTGGGTTCGGCAGAAGCCACGGCATCATAACCGACTTTGGACTTGGCTAAATCGCCTTGAGCATAAGAACATTCCGCTAGATAGAAATGTGCCTCGTTGGCAAAATACCCCAAAGGAAAACGTTCTAAGTAGGTATCAAAACCGGAAATGGCCTGCGCACAATCTCCCAATCCATAGAAATCATATGCAGTGGTGTAAACCGTAGAATCCAATGCGGCTTTTTTTACATCGGCAAAATCTATGCTTTCTACCCATGTAATATATTCATCCATATTATTGGTCTTGCTGTACACCAATTTAGCAAAGGATATAGCTTCATTTGCTTCGGGAGTTGCCGGATACGTCTCTACCACCTTTTTGAGCTGCTCTATGGATTTATCGTACTCATCCATATTTCTATAAATAACTCCCATTTGTAAATATGCCCTCTTAGCATGTGTGGACTTGGGGTAATTAGAAACAAATCGTTGGTAAACCGCTAGGGCTTCACGATAATTATCTTGTTTTAGATAGGTAGATGCCAACTCATATTGACCACTTATGGCAAACTTGCTGGTAGGATACTTTTCAATTAATTCTGAGAGAAGCGCTGCTTTTTTCTTTGGTTTTCCTAACAATCCCTCACACAAAGACCTTTGAAAAAGAGCGTAATCCATATCTAAGGCCTCGGGTCTTTCTGTATACCTCTTGTAATAGGTGCTTGCTTGCGCATAGTTTGCAATCATAAAATAACAGTCTGCCAGTCGCAATTGAGCATCTTCTACTCGTGATGGAGATGATTTTTTATCATCTAAAAACAACCTAAATTGGGTTGCAGCTTCGGAATATCTCTCTAGGTAAAACAATGCGTAGGCCTTGTTGTAAAGGGAGGTGGGAAACTCAGTAAGGTTGTAAACGCCAGGTACTTTTTGAAAAGCACCTAAAGCCACCAAAGCCTTATCCATTTCCCCCATTCTAAATTGAGCCTCTGCTTCCCAAAAATAGGAAAGGGCTAAGGTTGTTTGATTTATAGGATACTTTCTCGATTGCGCAAATAGACCGATGGCATGCTTCCAATTTAGGGTATTGTATACCTCCACACCTTTGTAATAACTCACCTTCTGATAGGCCTCTTGCAGTGGCAGTGAATTGAGTTGAGTTCTATTTAAAGATTTGAGCGCTCTGTCGTAATCTTTAGTGGTCAAAAAGAGATTGGCCAGGTATTTATTAACATCCTCTAGCTTTCTTGAATTGGGATATTTCTCATGAAAATCGGTCAAGGCCTTTATGGCATCCTCGTAAGGGTTAGCTACCTCGTAACTCAACTTTGCATATAAGAACTGTGCCTCTTCCGCTATTTCTGGATCCGCGTCCATGTTGCTAGCGGCCCTAAAAGAAACCAAAGCTTCGGTTTTATTATCGGTCTTTAAATAACAATCTGCAAGGTGAAAATGTGCATTTTGTACTAGGTCACTCTTGCCTTTTACAATTTTATTAAAAGCTTCCTTTGCCTTGTTATACTTCTCTAAGCGATAGTAAGTAAAACCCAATTCATACCAATCAGAAACTCTCATCACACCTCCCTTATCCTTGTAGAGTTCTAAATAAGGTAATGCTTGGAGATAATCTTTTTTCTGATAAAAAGCATTCCCAACCAATTTGGCAATTTCGGGAACCCTTGATTCTGTAGCTTCGTCAATAAGAGATCCTCCCACCTCCAACAACTCGTCATATTGTTCGGTTTGGTAATAAATCTGAGCTAGGTAATAAGGCACTATGGGGCCAAAACTAGGGTCTTCCCTCAAAGGAGTAAAATAGGTCAGCGCCGTGATGTAATTGGAATCTAAATAGGATAGATGTGCATAGTAATACTGAGCTGATGTCTGCATAGAGAACTCAACATCCACAATGGAGAAAAAATCAGATTTTGCCTTATCGTTTTCTTTTTGATCAAAGAAGGTATAACCCCTTTTAAAGAGGTAATTGTACTTTTCTTCTCCCTTTAAATCATCGGGATTGATTTTTTGTAACCAATATTGGGATTTTTTATACCTCTTCTTGTTAAAGAAGTAGGTTGCGGTTTCTAAAATCCCTTCTTGCAAAAGAGGGCTGGTGGGATGGTCGGTTTCAAATTCAGTCATCAACCTATCGGCGTCAACATTCATCCTGTACACTGCGCTCATTGCATGGTAATATTGCGCGCGCTCATACCACAGCGATCGTTTATCTATATCCGAACCGAGTACGGACTCGAATTTCTGCGAAGCCCCGCCGTATAGACCTTGGTCATAAAGGGTTTTTCCTTCTTCATAAACCTTTCCGACAGAAGATTCCCAAGTAGTGATTTGAGACCAACTCAGGTGAGTAGAGAGAAGGAGAACTAGAGAGAGTCCTAGTGGTTTTTGGATCATACCTTGTGTTTTACCTCTCAAAAATATTGAATAGAGAATAGGAGTAAACGCCCTGCTCAATATCTTATCAATATTGCATTGTTAATTGAATAATGCGCGAATTAGCGCAAGGGTGGTTCCATGATAACGAGATATATTGTTTCTTTGTATAGCAACAACCAAAAATGCATTCATGAGTACCCAAAACGTAATTGATTTACAGGATGTAAATATTTTCCAACGGGAACACTTGGTGCTGTCATCGGTAACGCTGTCCATTGACACCCATGAATTTGTTTATTTAATTGGTGAAACAGGAAGCGGGAAATCAAGTCTCCTAAAGACTCTTTACGGAGATTTACCATTACAACAAGGAACGGGAACGGTAACTAACTTTTCTTTGAATGACCTCAAAGAAAGTGAAATCCCCTTCTTGAGAAGAGAACTTGGTATTGTCTTTCAAGACTTTCAGTTGTTAACAGACCGCTCGGTAAACAACAACCTATTTTTTGTGCTCAAAGCAACGGGGTGGACTGATAAAAAAGCCATTGACCGCAAAATCCAGGAAGTACTCAAGAAGGTAGGAATGTCCACTAAAGGTCATAAAATGCCCTACCAACTCTCTGGAGGAGAACAGCAGCGCATCGCCATTGCTAGAGCACTGTTAAATGACCCCAAACTAATCTTAGCTGATGAACCTACTGGGAATCTAGACCCGGGAACCTCAGAAGAAATCATGCTTTTACTAAAGGATATCAATGCCTCTGGCACGGGAATTCTAATGGCAACTCACGACTATTCTTTGATTCTTAAATTCCCTTCCAAGACCATTAAGTGCGACAAAGGTCGTGTGGTAGAAACTGTTCAACGCTCCCTGTAAGATGTTATCAATACTGATCCCTGCATTTGATTGGCCACTGGAATCACTCATTCAAGAATTGCACCATCAAGGATTGCAATTGGGGATTCCCTTCGAAATATTAGTTTCGGACAATTGTGCTCAATCCAACCATTCAAAAGAAAACCAAAAGCTCAACGACCTGGAAGGAGTTGACTACAGAATAGACACCCAGCACCTGGGACGATCAGCCAATAGAAATCACTTGGGCCAAAGGGCTCAATACCCGTGGCTTTTATTTCTAGATTCGGATGCAGAGATCCCCTCAGACTCCTTTTTGGCACATTACGTAAGCTGTTTTGATTCAGCGAATGTCATTTGTGGCGGAACGTCCTACTCTGACCGGGTTCCCGAAAGCGAATTCCTTTTGAGATACACCATTGGAAAAAACAAGGAGGAGCGAACGGCAGAAGATAGAAACCAGAGTCCATTTGCTTCCTTTTCTTCTTTTAATTTCTGTATAGAAAAATCCATTTTTGAAGCCATTGGTTTCGACGAAAGTCTCACCCAATACGGTCATGAAGACACTCTATTTGGAAAATCTCTAAAGCACAATGCAGCTCGATTAATCCACATAGACAATCCAGCAAACCACGTGGGACTAGATGATAATCAGACCTTTATAGAAAAGACTAAGACGGCTGTAGAATCTCTCCAAAAACTAATGGAGGATGGCAAGGTGGACGAAGACATCACTCTTTATAAATGGTATTTACGCGTAAAGAAGTACGGAATGGTAACCCCCATGTCCCTGCTATTTGACTACCGTCACGCTTTTTGGGAGAAAAAATTAGCCAGCACACCTGACACTAAGGTTTACGACCTGTACAAATTGTCGTATTTAGCCAAGTTAGAAAAGTCTCAATAAGAAAAACACTCCAAAAAAAACGACATCTTGTCACAAGTTTCCTATTGGCATATTGATTGAATAAGGGGCGGAAGCATGGTACGCATTCAGTACCTAAATAGAATTTGATAAAAACATATTAAAATGGCTACAGGAAAAATCAATGTAACGGCGGATAATATCTTCCCCATTATTAAGAAGTTTCTTTACTCAGACCACGAGATCTTTTTAAGAGAGCTTATTTCTAACGCAGTAGATGCGACCACAAAACTTAAACACCTTACTTCTTTAGGAGAGGCTACGGGAGAACTTGGGGACCTAACTCTTCAAATCAAAGTAGACAAGGAAGCAGGAACTCTTCACGTGATTGACCGAGGAATCGGAATGACGGAGGAAGAGGTAGAAAAATACATCAATCAACTCGCTTTTTCTGGAGCAGAAGAGTTTTTGAAAAAATACGATGACAAGGTGGACAATGCCGGAATCATTGGTCACTTTGGATTGGGTTTTTACTCTGCCTTTATGGTGGCAAAAAAAGTAGAGATTAAATCCCTTTCTCACACTCAATTAGATTCAGGGAAAGCCGTTCACTGGAGTTGTGAAGGCAACCCTGAGTTTACTCTAAAGAAAACAAAAAAAGAAGATAGAGGTACAGAAATCATCTTGCACATTGCAGATGACTCTACTGAATTCTTAGAAGAGAGACGTGTATCTGAACTTCTAAACAAGTACGCTAAATTTATGCCCATCCCCATACAATTTGGCACCACAGAGCAAACAGAAGGCGAAGGCGATGATGCAGTAAAGACAGAAGTTCCCAACATCATCAATAATACCGATCCTGCATGGACTAAGTCTCCAGGAAGCTTAACAGATGAAGATTACAATTCCTTTTACAGAGAGTTGTATCCTGCGACCTTTGACGAGCCTCTTTTCAATATTCACCTCAATGTGGATTACCCCTTTAACTTGACTGGAGTATTGTTCTTCCCCAGGTTAAAGCCTAATATGGAGATTCAGAAAAACAAAATTCAACTGTACCAAAACCAAGTATTTGTTACTGATAACGTGGAGGGAATTGTTCCTGAATTCTTAACCATGCTTCACGGTGTGGTAGATTCTCCAGACATTCCTCTCAACGTAAGTAGATCCTATTTACAAGCAGACGGAAATGTGAAAAAGATTTCTGGTCACATTACCAAAAAAGTAGCGGACAAGTTGGACGAAATGTTCAGGACTAACCGTGAGGATTTTGAATCCAAATGGGATGATATAAAAGTAATTATAGAATACGGTATGCTGAGCGAGGCTAAGTTTTACGACAAAGCTCAAAAGTTTGCATTATACAAAAACGCAAAGAATCAGTACCACACCTTTAAAGAGTACCTAGAGAAAATCAAAGACTCTCAGGTCAACTCCAATGGGGACACCATCATATTGTACGCATCACATGCCGAAGCACAACACAGCTTTATTTCTAAGGCAGAAAACAAGGGATATGATGTGTTGATTATGGACAGCCCCATAGTTAGCCACTTGATTCAAAAAATAGAATCTGAAAAAACCAATATTCGCTTTTCTAGAGTAGATTCTGATACTATAGATAACTTGATTAAAAAAGAAGAAAACACGCTTTCTAAGCTTTCCGAAGATCAAGAAAAATCATTGACTGAGGCTATAGAAAAAAGTGTAGACACGGGTAAATTTACCGTTAAACTTGAAAAACTAGACAGCGAAGAAGAGCCGTTTTCTATTACGGTTCCCGAATTTATTAGAAGGATGAAGGAAATGTCAATGTCAGGAGGAGGAATGATGGGGATGGATAACTTCCCAGAACAATACAACCTAGTGGTTAATGCAAACCATCCACTAGCCTCTAAAATCTTAGAGACGAAAGAAGATGACAGAGCCGGTGTTATCAACCAAGCTTTAGACCTTGCGATGTTACAGCAAAACCTATTGCACGGGGAAGCGCTTACAGCTTTTGTAAAAAGGTCTTACGATTTGATGAAGTAATCACATCCACTTCTATTTGAAATACCCTGCATCTGGCGGGGTATTTTTTTGTTCAAAAATTGAGTTTAGTGGCCTTACAGTTGAAAAGCCTACCACCCAACCAGCTTCTTAAAACACATTCTAAAATGTTACCTTTACCCAGAAAATCTGACGCTAAATGAAATCTATACTAACAATACTATCCTTGGTTCTGGTTTTTGCCATGGCCGTCTCATGTGCCTTAGGGGTAAAAGGAAAAGGAGAGGTAGAAAGAGTAGATATAGAAACCGAGCCTTTTACGGCAATTGATGTATCAGGATTTTTTAATGTTCATTACAGGCAAGGCCCAAAGCATGAGGTCACTTTGGTTACCCATTCCAATATAGCCGAAAATGTAACTATAGACATAGAAAGTGGAACCCTCTCTGCGGAAATTTCTGACGATGTTTCTGATGTGGATAAATTGGATTTATTTATTACCTCTCCATCCATAGAATCCGTTCGACTTTCTGGAGCTTGTGATTTTGAAGCCTCAAATATCCTAGCTGGAGAAGAATTGTTCCTAAGGGGTTCAGGGGCTGCCGAGTTCACCGCCGAAGTCATGGTAAATAAACTGGAAATTAAGGGGTCAGGAGCCACAGAATATGAATTGAGTGGAGGGGCTCAATTGGTAAAAATCGATATTTCGGGCGCCACCGAAATAAACGCCTACGATTTAGAAACGGACCGATGTAAAATCAATACCTCTGGAGCCTCTACCATTAACATCACGGCTACCCAAGAACTCATTGTAAAGTCTTCTGGCGCCTCAAGTATCAACTACAAAGGAAATCCTAGCATTACAGAAGAAATCTCTGGTGCAGCTTCCGTAAACCCTATACGATAAGACCTATGAAATTAACTCCCGAAATCAAACAAAAAGCAAAATTCTGGACTTCCGATATTTTTGATTCTAAGACCGTTTCCACGGTCAACAATTGGATGGAGAACAATCCAGATGAAATCGTTGAATCCTTCTACAAAGACTTAGACTTTGGAACGGGTGGAATGCGAGGAGTAATGAGTGTTGGCACCAATAGGATCAATAAATATACCTTGGGTATGGCCACACAAGGGTTGGCTAATTACATCCAGAAACAATTTCCCGGTCAATCCAATACCAAGGTGGCTATAGCCCATGATTCTAGAAATTTCTCGCGAGAATTTTCTGAATCCGTAGCTGATGTGTTGAGTGGCAATGGAATAGAGGTATATCTTTTTGAATCCCTTAGACCAACACCTGAACTTTCTTATGCGGTAAGAAAACTAAGGTGTAATGCAGGCATTGTTCTAACCGCTAGCCACAACCCCAAGGAATACAATGGTTATAAGGTGTATTGGAGCGACGGAGGCCAATTGGTCCCTCCTCATGATTCTGGAGTAATACAAGAGGTGAGAAAGGTCCAATTAGAGGATGTGAACTTTACGGGGAACCCCCAATTAATTCACTCCATAGGAGCTGAAATAGACGCTCCCTACCTGAGTGAAATTACTCAATTAAGCTTGTCATCAGCAGGTAAAAAAGACCTTAAAATTGTCTTTACAGCCCTTCACGGTACTTCAATCACATTACTTCCGCCTGCGCTAAAAGAAATGGGATTTACCCAAGTAGAGGTCTTGGAATCACAAGCTACACCTGACGGAAACTTTCCTACCGTAATCAGTCCGAACCCAGAAGAAGCAGAAGCCTTAAAACTTGCAGTAGAGAGGGCAGAAGAACTCCATGCGGACTTGGTAATAGGAACAGATCCAGATGCGGATAGAGTAGGTATTGCGGCTCGCGGCAAGGACGGTAAAATGCATTTATTAAATGGCAATCAAACCGCCTCTCTACTCGTAGAATACGTTCTTAGAAAAAACGTTGAAGCAGGAACTTTAAAGGGCAATGAATTTATTGCAGAAACCGTGGTAACCACTGACCTCCTAGAAAAAATAGCCACAGCCAACAAGGTAAAAACCAAAAAATGCCTAACGGGATTTAAGTGGATAGCTCAATTGATTGGTCAAACTGAAGGTTCAGAAAAGTTCTTAGTGGGTGGAGAAGAAAGTTACGGTTACCTCATAGGTGATTTTGTAAGGGACAAGGATGCGATTTCTTCTGCCATAATGATTGCAGAACTTGCCGCTGAAGCGAAATCCAAAGGATCTGATTTACTTTCTGAGCTCAAGGAGATTCATTGCACCTATGGTCACTATCAAGAAGCTTTGGTTTCTATGACCAAAAAGGGAATTAGCGGATCTCAGGAAATTTCTCAAATGATGGAAAACCTTCGTACCAATCCCCCTGCTCGTTTAGCAGGTGAAGTGGTAGAATATGTTTTAGACTACAATGCACTAACTCAAAAGCAAATTACTACGGGAGTAACCAAACCCCTTGACTTCCCATCTACAAATATGATTCAATTGGTTACAGAAGGAGGGGCTAAATTTACCGCTCGTCCCTCTGGGACGGAACCAAAAATCAAGTTTTATATCTCTGTGAATGAGAATTGTTCGTTGGATGAATACTCGGAGAGCACCCGCCGATTGCAACATAAAATTGAAACAATTAAATCAGAAATGAACATCTAATGGGTTTATTTTCTAAGTGGTCCATGCAGGTCGTATTTATTACGGCTACTTTTTTATATCTAAGTGGTCTTTTCCTGGAGGTCATGGAAGTAGATTCTGCCCAATATGCCGCCATGAGTATGGATATGGCACGAACAGGAAATTACCTAGAGGTAATGTACAGAGGGGTTGATTACCTAGACAAACCACCTCTAGTTTTTTGGACAGCTTCTTGGATGTACCAGCTATTTGGAGTGAGCAACTGGGCCTTTAAGCTGCCCTCATTGCTCTTTACGATACTCGCTTTAATTTCTACCTACAAGCTAGGGCACTTGCTCTACAACAAGAGAATCGGATTTGTAGCCTGTATCATATTGCTTAGCTCACAAGCTACCTTCTTAATGAATAATGACGTAAGAACGGACACCCTACTCACAGGCTCTGTCATTTTTGCGGTTTGGCAAATCATGGCCTTTTTACACTACCACAAATTTAAAAACCTCATTTTTGGATTTATAGCTATAGGGGTGGCCATGCTCGCCAAGGGGCCTTTGGGAATTATGATTCCCGTTTTGGCTATAGGAAGTTATATTTTAGGAAGACAGAACTACAAAGATCTTTTTAAGTGGCAATGGATAGTAGGACTAGCCATTTCAGGTTTGGTTTTGGCACCCATGATATGGGGCTTATACCAGCAGTTTGACCTGCATCCAGAAAAAGAGATTTTATTTCACAGTCAGGGAGAACCTGTAGTAAAATCAAACGTGTCTGGGGTTGAGTTCTATTTTTGGACCCAATCGTTTGGACGCCTCACGGGCGAAAATGTATGGGATGATGGCTCTGGTCCCTTCTTTTTTGTCCACACCTTTTTATGGTCCTTTTTACCTTGGGCTCTATTGGCTGTATGGGCTATTTTGTGGAGGATTTTCCACACCATAAGAGACGTTTTTAAAAAACGTCCTAAACAGGAGTGGCTCACCTTGGGAGGAACCCTTCTCCCCTTTGTTGCCATGTCCATGTCGCATTATAAGTTACCCCATTACATCTGGCCTACCTTTCCCTTTGTGGCTATAATTACTTCAGAATTTATTCTGAGAATTTCTTTTGAAAAACCTCAGTGGTGGAAGAATTCGCTCACGGGAATTCAGCTCTTTGTATCCACTGGACTTAGTATTGCATCTGCCGTTTTATTGTTTTGGGCCTTCCCTGAGCCTCCCTTGGGAGTTGTGATTCTGTGGGCTGGACTCACCCTTTATGGGTTTTATAATTTTTGGATTAAGGCCACGGTGAACCGCATCATTCTTTCTACCGCATTAATCGCTTTGGCTACCAATGCGGTTTTGACATTGCACTTTTATCCAAATCTCTTCCCATACCAATCTCCAGCAGTAGCGGGCAAGTGGTTTTTAGAAAATGAAATTCCAACAGACCGTGGTTTCATATTAGAACATGAATCGGTTTTTACCTTTGACTTGTATTCGAGAAACTTTTACCCCAAAATTTCCAGAGCATCCTTTGCAGAACTTCAACAGGAGGAATGTTGGATTTATGCCAATCCAGAAATGCTGCATCAATTGGATTTAACGGGTTATGATGTGGTAGAAAAGAAAGTCCTACGCAAGTTTCACATTACGGCATTGACCGCAGAGTTTCTAAATCCAAAAACCAGAGAAGAGAGCTGTAACGATAGATTCATACTACACCTTGTAAAAACAGAATAGACCCTTTAATCGAGTCTACAACCGGGTAAAAAATGAAAAAAATCACCTATTTATTGCTCCTATCTATCATCATTGGATGTAATACAGAACCTAATTCAGTCTTAAAATCAACTTCTAAAGCGGATTTCCTTACCGGTGACTTTAGGATGGAACTTCACCCCAATGACTCGGTTTCTCTGCCCTTTGTAATGAATTTTGGACCCGACGTCATCAAGATTTACAATGGTGGAGAAACGATAGAAGCCACAGATTTTAAAGGTACCGAGGACAGCCTTTACATTGATGTTCCCGTATTTAACTCTGCTTTAATTGTAACCAAAAATGAGGATGCTGCCAGCGGTTACTTTACCATTTTGGACAGAGAGGATTACCGAATCAACCTCACCGGAGAAAAGGGCAATAACCAACGCTTTAAAACCGCCAACGCCAATGCCTCCATGGAGGGAGCTTGGAAAACTCAGTTTTTCCGCGTGGGCGATGACGGATGGATTGCCAAAGGGACATTTAGACAGAAGGGATCTTGCGTTACAGGGACCTTCCAGACCAACACAGGCGATTACCGCTTTTTGGAGGGACAAGTATCCGGGAACGATTTTGAGATCTATGGATTTGATGGAATCACCTCCTACTCTTTTATTGGGACCATAGAGGGAGATTCCCTTCGCGGAAATTTCTATTCGGGCATAACGGGGTTTTATCCCTTTGCAGCCGCCAAGGACCCTTCCTTTGCATTGGATGACCCCAACAGGCTGACCTACATGCTGCCCGACGCAGAGGAATTTGCCTTTGCCTTCCAGGCGGTAAGCCCAGAATTAAACAAAGCTACGGTTACTAGCAACCAATCCACTCAAACCGGTAAAGTAACCGTGATTCAGATTTCAGGCTCATGGTGTCACAACTGCATGGATGAGACTCGCTTTTTTGTAGATCTTTATAACCAATACCATTCTAAAGGTCTGGAGGTTTTTGGGGTTTGTTTTGAAAGAAGTGGAGACTTTGAAGTTTCTGCCCCCAGAATTCAAAAGATGATTGATGACCTCAGCATCCCTTACCCCATGTTATTTGCAGGAAAAACTGGGAACCAAAACACCAAAGCGTCGCTTCCCATGCTCAATCAAGTAATGAGTTATCCTACCTCTATTTTTATTGACAAAAACGGAGACGTCAAAAGAATACACACAGGATTTGCAGGTCCCGGGACCCAAGAATATGAAAATCTAATTTCAGAAACCGAAGCCTTTGTTGCGGAATTACTCGCAGAATAAAATTGATTTTTACCTATGGACCCTATAAAAAAACACCTTAGCGACCTACCCAAAAAAGCAGCCAAAGCAAAAAAGGAGAATATTGCTTTTTTTAAAAGGTTAAAAAAACTGAAGCCTAAAAAATTGGACGAGGTTTTACATCAAGAGCATGAGGAGGTTTTTGAAAATACTGATTGTACCCAGTGCGCAAATTGCTGTAAAACCACGGGGCCACTCTTTACCGAAAGAGATGTAGAAAGATTAGCCAAACACTTTAAGATGCGCCCCGCTCAATTTGTAACCAAGTACCTTCACAAGGATGATGATTACGATTGGGTACTCAATTCTCTACCCTGTCCTTTTTTAGCAGCTGACAACTATTGCTCGGTGTATTCTGTAAGACCCAAGGCCTGTAAAGAATACCCGCATACAGACAGAAAAAACCAAAGAGAAATTCTTTCCTTAACCCAAGAAAATAGTGCAGCCTGTCCGGCCGTATTTGAGATGGTAGAGAGGATGAAAAAAAACTTAGAACTAGCCTCTAAAAGTTAAGCTAGTTTCTTTTTAGACATTCCTTCAAACAACAGAGCTAAGAGCACAACAGCGGTACACCCAATGGCATTGTACCAGAGGAATCCGATGTCCAAATATTCCGTGACCACCAAAGCGTGAATCCCCAAGACCAATATCTCACCCAAAAGGGCCGCATACAACATGGCTCTGGCCTTCACGAATTTGATAAAGAAGGCCACCAAGAAAATCCCCAATATGGTTCCGTAGAAAAGTGACCCCAAGAGGTTTACCAGCTGAATTAAATTGTCAAACAAGTCGGCAGCCAAGGCAATTCCAATAGCTCCTATTCCCCAAACCAATGTGATGATTTTGGAGAGTTGCAAATTCTGTTTTTCCGTCCTCTTTTGGGTTGAATATTTATCCACAAAGTCAACCATGGTAGTTGATGCCAGGGCATTGAGCTCTCCAGCGGTGGAGCTCATAGCTGCAGAAAATATAACGGCTAATAAAATTCCAATAATTCCATGGGGAAGGTGATTGATTACAAAGGTCAAAAAGACGTAGTCCGAATCTTTGGTACCAATTTCGTTGTCCAGCTTTTTGATTTGCGCTAAAGTTTCATTCTTTATCTGAACCTGCTGCACATTGAGCTCTTGGTATTGAGCTTTGATCTCCTTGGTGTTGCCCAGCTTTCGGTCCCATTGGTTGAGAACGGCTTTCTTCTGCTCAAAGACTGCTATGTGTTGGGCGTTTAAGTCTTCTAAAACACCTTCTGTATCCAATTGAACCGCCGCTTCATATCCCGTTTGGTTAAAGAATACTGGAGGACGCGTGTATTGATAAAACACAAACACCATAATACCCACCAAGAGAATGGCAAACTGCATGGGAACTTTAAAAAGCCCATTGAACAAAAGTCCCAATCGTGATTCCTTGAGGCTCTTTCCTCCCAAATACCTTTGTACCTGAGATTGATCCGTTCCGAAATAAGAAAGGGCTAAAAACAATCCTCCCGTCAGACCCGACCAGAGCGTGTATCTTTCGGAATAGCTAACATCGGTATTGATGATTTCCATTTTATCTGCCCAACCGGCCACTTCCAAAGCACCTAGAAAGGAGAGGTCATCGGGCAGTCCTTGGAGGACATAGTAAAAGGCCAAGGCCATCCCCAAAAAGATAACCCCCATCTGCCATTTCTGAGTAAGGCTGACCGCCTTAGTTCCTCCACTCACGGTGTAAATAATTACCAAAAAGCCCACCGCAATATTCATGAGATTTAAATCCCATCCCAAAAGCGTGCTTAGAATAATGGCCGGCGCATAAATGGTAATTCCCGCAGCAAGTCCTCTGGAAAGCAAAAACAGCGATGCGGTAAAAATTCGGGTTTTACAATCAAATCGGTTCTCCAAATATTCGTAGGCAGTAAATACATTGAGCTTGTAATATCTTGGCAAGAAAAAGGCAGAAATAATAATCATGGCAATGGGAAGTCCAAAGTAGAACTGAACAAAACCCATTCCTGATTCAAAGGCCTGACCCGGGGTAGATAAAAAGGTTATGGCACTCGCCTGGGTAGCCATTATGGACAAACCTATCGTAGGCCATTTTAGGGAATGGTCTCCTGTCAAAAAGCCTTCTACACTTTGGTTTTTGCGGGTCATGTACACGCCGTATCCCACAATCGCAATTAGGGTTAAACCTAGAACTAGCCAATCCAGTAGATTCATACAGAAAAGCTTTGGGTTAGGTACATAAAAAGGAGAATCTGAGCCACCAAGGCAATAATGACCAGGCTATAGATTTGCTTCCAGGAGGTAAATATTTTTTTACTGCTCATAACTCACCAAGTTTGCCAGGAGAACATAAGCTCCAGAAACCCCTGCAGGCAATTGTCTAAAGAAACTTATTCCTGTATAAATAAAACGACCTTCTCCATATTCTGCTACCAACAAAGCGCCGCGCAATGGATCTTCCCCTGCATCGTGACCTTCGAATATTTCGTCGTAATCGTCGCTGTAAGTATGGCCAAAGTATAACCCTCTTTCCTGCACCCAATCCTTGTAATCATCTGGGCTAATTCTATTGGGTTCCTTTAAGATTCTATTTCTAGAAACGACCTTTAGTTCTGCTGTCTCATCAGAAATCCTACCTCTCCCAATTTGTAAGTCATAGGGAGCAAAAGGAATGGGAGTTGGTCTATAACTACTGCTGGTATTGTATTGCACCACAACATTTCCTCCTGCTTGCATATAGGCCAAAACTGCGTCTTTGGCATTAGAGAGTTGAGGATAGACATTAAAGGCTCGTATTCCAAAGACAATGGTTTGGAACTGACCAAGAGAAACGGTAGATAAGTCCTCAGGAGATAAATTAACCACTTCACATCCCATTTCTCGTAATGCTTTATCCACTTGATCCCCTGCTCCTTGAACGTATGCAATACGACCTTTTGTTACCTCCAAAGCGGGTCGTATGGCCTTTGAGGTTTTTGTAGTAAATGAAATTTGATAGGGAATATGAGAATACTCTATGCGTTGCAAACCCGGAAGAGCTTGTGCTTTTGGTCCCAACAAGGTCAAGGAGAACTCTCTTATGTTCTCTGGAATGGTCACATTATAAGTAACTATTACCTCCTGAAGGGCATGATCAAAGGATACCGTTTGGTACTGAGCATCCGCAAGGTTCCCCGAAGGATGGGTAAGGCCAATCTGAATACTTTCGGGCTCTGAGCCAAAATAAGTAAGAGATGCGGTTACCATCAATTGATTGGTCCCCACCACTACATAGGTGTTTCTGCTTAGATTACCTGCCACCTTGGGAGTTACCCCAAAGGGTCGTTTGAGTTCGCCTTCTACCCTTTCTGACCATTTATAGATAACCGGAATTCTATGCACAAAAGTGATGTTTCCGTAAGAAAAAACAGCCTCAACCTCAAGTGCAGGATCATTTACTGGCTTCCCAATGTTAGATGAATTATCTACACTATACACTTTGTCATAGGGGTTAATCAACCAATAGGGCTGGGATGTTGCCTCGGGCGCCATTAGCGCAATCTCCTTAGTAAAAACGGTGTTTAGTGGCAGTTTTTCTTCTACAGGAACGGAACCAGAAGGAGACCTTAATTCTTTAATAACTAATGGATTGGGGGTTGGGTTTCTTTGGAGCCATTCGGTTTTTACCACCACTTCTTCTGAAGCCAAGGCGAAGTAATCAGGCGCAAGAGCCTCTGCGTGAAGACCTGCACACTCTACAATTAATTGTGCCAGCTCATCTTTTTTTCTTTCACTAAACTCAGAAGGTGGAGCCGCCTCCAAGGCATCTAATAAACTGACCAATTCTTCTACAGAAGAACCTGGGTTTTTGGGATCGTAGTCCGAAATAATTTTTTGTACCCATTGATCACCATCCTCTCTTCCGGTAATTTGATTCCAACTGGATCGTTCATTATCAAAAAAATCGTTTTCGAGAACATCTCCTTTAAGCCATTGAAAATACTCCATGGTAGAACCTCTCTGTATAGAAACCCCAAAACCTTGACATTTGTGTTGAGAACGGGCACGACTGCCCAATTCATTGTAATTAACTCCTAGCAGGGGATCAAACCCCCCTATATCAAAAGCTAAATATTTAGGATCGTTTGCGGCAATACTATCCAAATCTGGATTCCACCAAGAAGAGGCATTCCAATAGACGGAATGCACCTGCCATGGTTTGATACCCACAAATTCACTGGGGTAAAAATCGGGGTCAGAGGCTTTGTCATAAGCCTCCAGAGCCAGCTTTGCGCTTGCTGTGTGATGACCATGACCTGCTCTACGATCTGGCGGAAATCGGGTAATAATGACTTCGGGCTTAACCCTTCTAATTACCCTGACTACATCTTTTAATATTTCTTCCTTATCCCAAAAAGACAGAGTCTCTTCTGCTGTTTTGCTATAACCAAAATCAACCGCTCTAGAAAAAAATTGATTTCCTCCATCTATTCTTCGGGCCGCAAGAAGTTCTTGTGTTCTTAGCATTCCCAATTCGGGACCTAGCTCTTCTCCTATTAAGTTTTGTCCTCCATCCCCTCGAGTAAGGGACAGGTAAGAGGTAGATACCAATCTGCCCTTGGACAACCATGCAATTACACGGGTATTCTCATCATCGGGATGAGCTGCAATATACAAGGCAGAATGGAAATTCATTAACTTCTCTAAGTCGTGTTGAATTTCTGAAGATGATTGGGCCAAAGAGCTTAAACTAAAAAGGGTGGCAAAAAGCCAAAGGGATGCTTTTTTCATTAAAATCGTATTGGAGCTCTAATGTACAAATACAGTCCGACAAAAAATGAGCCTTCCTGTTTTGTTCTACCCTAAGATTACACCACCAAGTCTGACCACCTTACAAAAAACAAAACAACCTGGTAAAGAGTTTATTATATTTACTGATTCACGCGTAGATCACAAAAAACAAACTATGAAAAAACTTTACTTAACCCTGACTTTGATAAGCGCATTTAGCTTTATTGCCTCAGGACAGCAGTCCGTTGCTGTTAAACTTCAAAGTGGTACCTACCACATGGAAGCTCAATCGGAGATTGAGTTACCCGCCTTGACTTTAGAAGAAAAAAATGCGCAAGCCTCATTGTACCTATTTAGTTTTACTCAAATTCCTTCGGATGCTGACCGTCAAAAACTCAACCAATCAGGCTTACAAATCATAGGCTATTTTCCAGAAAAGACCTATTTGGTGAACAGAACCTCCTCGGCCCAAATACCAGCGATTGTACATTTAAATTCTGTTGTTCCTTTTGCGGGTAAAATGAAATACTCTAGAAGAGTACTCAATCGTGAATTTCCAGATTATGCCTTAAATGGCAGTGGAATCAAATTAGTACTCAAAACGGTACCCTCCCATAACATAACGTATCAACTTCGTGAGCTTCAAAAAATGAAAGTGGAAGTCACTGGCTACCGCGCCGAGCTCAATACTATAGATATAAACACAACTTGGGAACAAGTTTCTAAAATAGCTCAGCTACCTTTTGTTCACTTCCTACAAGCGGCAGAAGATCCAGGACAACCCGAAAATTATACCGCCAGAACCTCTCACCGCTCTAACTACATCAATAACGATGGAGACAATGGACTTCAGTTTGATGGATCCGGTGTAGTAGTTGGGTTGGGAGATGATGGTCCCATTGGACCCCATGTAGATTATTCAGGTAGACTTATTGGTGATAAGTCTACGGTTAATACCGGAGACCATGGAGACCATGTAGCGGGAACTATATTTGGTGCTGGAAACGTGGACCCAGAAGGTCGTGGAATGGCCCCTGGTGCTGACATGGTTTATTATGACTATCCAGACAATATTTTTGATAGCCCAGCCGATCATGCAGCATTTGGTGTTCGCATTACTTCTAGCTCCTACAGCAACGGTTGTAACGCTGGATACACAACGTTTACAGAATTCATAGACAATTCCGTTTATCAAGAGCAAACCCTACTTCACGTATTCTCTGCGGGGAATTCCAACAATAACAATTGTGGATACGGAGCCGGAAACCAATGGGGCAATGTAACCGGTGGACATAAGATTGGTAAAAATGCCATTGCCGTGGCCAACTTGACCAACCAAGATATTATTGCAGGATCAAGCTCTAGAGGACCTGCAGCTGACGGTAGAATTAAGCCCGATATATCTGCTTCAGGTACTTCTATTTATTCTACCATTGACCCCAATACTTATGGCTTTAAGACGGGAACCTCTATGTCATGCCCTGGTGTTTCTGGGACTATTGCTCAGTTATTTCATGCATACAAAACCACTCATCCAGGTCAAGAGCCCAACTCTGGTTTGATTAAATCCATTGTCCTCAATACAGCTGAGGACCTAGGGAATGCGGGGCCTGATTTTATTTTTGGATATGGACGAATTAATGCACGACGTGCCTATGAAGTAATAGAGGGTGATTTCTTTGTATTGGATTCTGTATCTAATGGTCAGACGGATACTACGACTATTACCGTTCCCGCCAATGTTGCCAACCTGAGAGTTATGGTTTACTGGGTAGACCCTTCTGGAACTGCTGGGGCAGCAAAAGCCTTGGTTAACGATTTGGACTTCCAACTTATCGCTCCTTCCAACACTTCATACCAACCTTGGGTATTAAATCCTACGCCCAATGCAACAACATTGGACCTACCTGCTGCAAGAGGTACTGACACCCTCAACAACATGGAACAGGTGACCTTAGAAAACCCCACAGCAGGAACCTATTCGGTTGTGGTTAGTGGAACCACCATTCCTATGGGAACCCAAGGCTACTACATTACCTATTACTTTGAATCCGAAAAACCTCTAATCACCTACCCCATTGGTGGAGAAGGTTTTACCACTCAGGTACAAGAAACCATAAAATGGGACGCACCTAAGAACCATTCTGATTCCTTCTTAATTCAATTTACGCTCGACAACGGTCTAAACTGGTCCAATGTAATTAGTTCTGTACCTTCTTCTACTAGACAATACAACTGGAGTATTCCGGCGGGAATAGCTACGTCAGAAGCTAGGATTCGAATCATTTCGGGATCAGACACCACAGAGAGTCCAGAAAACTTTACCGTTGTACCCACACCCATAAATTTCCAATACATTAAATCTTGTCCAGATTCTGTAGTGGTTAGTTGGAGTGCTGTAAGTGGGGCTATTGGATATGAAGTTTCTGTTCTTGGAACCAAATATATGGACTCAGTAGGAACCACAACCCAAACTCAATTTGCCATAACTGGATATAACCCAAATCTTCCCATGTGGGCTTCGGTAACTGCCATTGCTCCTGGAGGAGGAAAAGGTCAAAGAGCCATAGCGCAAGAAAAACCCTTGGGAACCTTTAATTGTCCTCTACAAAATGATTTAAGTTTTGAATATTTTGCTTCTCCTTTTGAAGGTGAAATACCTTCATGTATCTTCCCAACACCTAGCGCTGTGAAAATTAGAGTTACCAATCAGGGAACTACGGCGATATCGGGATTTGATGCAGGATACATTTACAACAATGGCACCCCCGTAACCGAATCATTTTCTACCACCATTGCCCCAGGCACTTCTCAAACCATCACCTTTAACTCTAGTGTAACGGGAGGGGTTGGCTTCACCAATACCATAGAAGGATGGGTGATATCTGCCGGGGATCAAAACTCATATAACGATTCTGCGAGTGCAGTCTTTAAGGTGTATTCCTCGGTTTCGGCACCAGCCAATTACTCAGAAAGCTTTGACAATATGACTTCTTGTGATGATGCAATAGGATGTAATATCGATTGTATACTTAGCAATGGAATGTACAACTCAGAGAATGGAGTTTTTGACGATGCCGATTTTAGAGTCCACTCAGGATTCACTGCCTCAAACAGCACAGGACCGGGTGGGGACCATACCACTGGGAATGGAAATTATGTCTATATAGAATCTTCAGGTGACTGTTTTAATTCTACAGCATTGATGCAAACCCCGTGTATTACAGTAGTGCCAGGACCTTTCTATGTTAGATATGCGGCCCATATGTTCGGAACAGACATGGGAGAATTACACATTGATGTGATTACTTCGGATGGAATCATAGAAGATTACATTCCTGTAGTTTCTGGAAACCAAGGCAATACATGGTTCTTAGATTCTGTAGATCTATCTGCATTTGTAGGTAGTGAAGTTGTGGTTAGATTCCGCGGAGAAACCGGTTCTGATTTTAGGTCTGACATTGCCCTTGATGATATAGAAATCACACCCAAAAATGTAAGTATATCAGAAAATGGGATTTCTTCTCAACTCAGAGTATACCCCAACCCTTCTGATGGAATCTTTAGAATTGAGAATACAGAAGGAATACATATTACCCAATTAGAAGTTACTGATATTGCCGGAAAGCTATTGATGGAGGAAGACTTTGACTCTCCAGAAGTTTCTATAGACGTAAGCCACCTCCCTACCGGAACCTACTTTTTAACCATTAAGACTACCAAAGGAAATGGGACTCAAAAAATTAGAGTTAACTAGTTTTTTTAAATATTCAATTATTGGACTTTTTATTGTAGCCTTGGCCCCAGCTTCTTGGGGTCAAGGATGCAGTGATGCTGGGTTTTGCTCCCTGGGAGCCATGGACGGAGGAGACCATCAGACTCGCACAGAATTTTCTCTGCGATTGACGCAAACCGCCGAATCAGGTCAAGACGAAGTTTTTATGTTCGGAACCAAGCTAAGGTCGTCTTTGTATTTTGGAGACTACACCGCTATAGAGTTGGAACTTCCCTTTTGGAATAGAACGGGACCATTAGGAAATCTATCTGCTATTGGCGATCCAAGCATTGTATGGGTCCAGGAATACCCTACAGATTATGACATAAAGTTAAAATCTACTGTGGGAGTAAAGATTCCTTCTAACCGAGCGGACTTAAAAGATGGCTTAGGCCGAGATTTACCTATGGTTTACCAATCCTCCTTAGGAACTTATGACGGTCTTGTTGGAGTGTCTTTTACGGTTAAATCTTTTGTGGTTTCATTGGGAACTCAAATTGTATTGAATTCTGTAAATGAAAACAAATACACCCCTACACTTTTTGATTCAACATTGCCAAAACCTAGCAACACCTACTACAATCCATTGAGAAAATCAGATCTATTGTTGAGACTACAAAGAGGATTTGGACTCGGAAAAAAATCAGAATTAACAGGTGGACTAGTCTTAATATATCATCTTGCTAAAGATCAATACACAGATATTGGAGAGAATCAAATCACGGACATCAATGGTTCTGAGGGTTTGACTTTAAACCTGAGTGTAGGGTACTCACAAACTTTTGCCAACGATCAAAGATTGGACATTGGTCTAGGGTTTCCTATTGTTACAAGAGAGACTCAGCCCTTTGGTCTTCAGAGAAAATGGGTCTTTTCTGTAGCCTATTCTATAGACCGATAAGAGATCAACCACAACCCAAGGGTGGTAATCAGCCCGTTGACAATTAAGAGTTCAAAACCAAAGGAATATCCCCACCATTCTTGACTGTTATCCTTTAGGAAATAACATAAAACTGGGGATGCAATGGCTACAAATGGAACCCATTTGTCCCTGACCTCTTTCTTGGAAAACAAGCCAAAAGCATAAAGTCCCAACAAGGGTCCATAGGTGTATCCGGCAGCTACAAAGAGCTCTTTGATTACACTCTCGTCCAAACTGGATTTAAACCAAATAATCACCAAAAGCAGGAGTACCGAAAATCCAATATGAGTGTATTTCCTGATTTTTTCCGCTCGAGACGATTCTAAGTTTTGGACCTTTAGTATATCTACAGAAAAACTCGTGGTAAGACTCGTCAGAGCAGAGTCTGCGGAGGAGTAAGCGGCTGCTATCAAACCAATGATAAAGAAGATACCCACCCATGGCCCCAAGCCTGCATTTAGCGCGATGGCAGGGAATAGCTCATCGCCAGAAGCGGAAATTCCAAAGGCATCTGCATATTTATACAACATGGCGCCCAAGACCAAAAAGACCGCATTAACTGCAATGAGGATTACACTAAACCAAAACATGTTTTTTTGAGCTTCACCAGTGTTTTTACACGTGAGATTTTTTTGCATCATATCCTGATCCAATCCCGTCATGGCAAGGGTAATAAACATACCCGAAAAGAAATTTTTAAAGAAGTGTTTAGAGTCTCCCCAATCTTCAAAAAAGAACACCTGAGTACTGGGCAATTCTCCTAGGTAGGAAATTAGATTTTGACCCTGGGGAACAAGAAGATCCTTGAGTAAATACAAGGTGACTCCTACACTGAGCAACATAAAAGCCGTCTGAAGGGTGTCTGTGTAAACTATGGTTTTAATACCTCCTTGAAAGGTATATACCCAAATCAATAAGATGGTAACCGCTACGGTGACCCAAAAGGGCACACCCCAAGGCTCAAAGACCGCATATTGCAAAACATTAGCCACCAAAAACAACCGAAAAGAAGCCCCTAAGACACGACTCAGAATAAAAAAAGAAGCTCCAGTGGTATAGGTTCTTGGACCAAATCTTTCTTCTAAATAACCATAAATAGTGGTGAGGTTTAACTTATAATAAAGAGGTAATAAGACTCCAATAATCACAAGATAGCCTGCAAAATAGCCAAAGACCATTTGCATATAAGAAAATTGGCTAGTAGCCACCCATCCGGGCACAGAGATAAAGGTGACACCAGATAAGGAGGCTCCAATCATTCCAAAGGCCACAACAAACCAAGGAGAGGACTTCTTTCCTGTAAAAAACGTATCGTTGTCGCTATTTCTGCCGGTAATTCGTGCAATTACCATGAGTAGGGCAAAATATCCTGCAACTAGAGAAAGTATAAATAGTGGTGACAAAGGCGTAAGTGTTTTCCACAAAGATAGAAGACTTGAGATACCAATTACTTGCTCTAAAAATTTACATTTGTAAGACAACACGTAAACATGTCATTTTCTTCTAAATATATCGAGGAGGCCGTAGAGCACATCAGTAAATTACCCGGAATAGGTAAAAAGTCTGCTACTCGTTTGGCGTTGTTTTTACTCAATCAAGAACTGGAAGATGTTAAATCCTTGACGGAAGCCATTGACAAAATGAAGAGTGAGACCTTATTCTGTTCTGAATGTCACAATATTTCTGACACCCTCGTTTGTGAGATATGCAGCAACTCAACCAGGAGCGATCAAATTCTTTGCATTGTAGAAGATATACGCGATGTCATGGCCATAGAAAATACGCACAACTACAAAGGTAAATACCATGTTTTAGGAGGATTGATATCTCCAATGGATGGCATAGGACCGAGTGATTTGACCATTGACTCCTTAGTGTCTAGAGCCCGAAAAGCGGATGTTTTAGAAATTATTTTTGCCCTAAACTCCACCATGGAGGGTGATACTACTACTTTTTATCTCTACAGAAAACTAGAAGAAACAGGAGTACAACTCTCTACACTTGCGAGGGGCCTTTCTGTTGGAGATTCACTTGAATACGCAGATGAGGTGACGTTAAGTCGTTCCATTCAAAATAGAGTTCCCTACGAAACCTCCATTCAACAGAACAGATCATGACCAAGGACCTGCGGGCTAAATTCCTTCTTGTTCTCATTACCATTGGAACCCGCATTCCTTTTGTGTTTAACGGATATGGCAATGAGGAAGATTCTTGGACCCACGTGGTCAATGCATTCCAAAACTTTTCCACCTCCACATACCAGATTTCTAGGCTGCCCGGTCACCCATTACTAGAGGGCTTACTTACAGGTCTGTACCCCTACCACAGTCCATTAATTTACAATGGTCTTTCTGTTATTTCTACTGTATTTTGTACCCTATTGGTATATCAAATACACAAGCAGTTAAAAGGGGTATATTCCTTTTTGACCGCTCTTGCCTTTTCTTTTTTCCCTACTGTATTTGTTTCTTCTGTGAGTACCATTGACTACATGTTTGGCATGGCCCTACTACTGGGAAGTACTCGCTTAATGCTATCAGGAAAGGCTGCTACAGCAGGGATACTACTGGGTCTAGCAGTGGGTTTTAGATTGAGTTTTTTGGCATGGGGACTTCCACTATTATTCTTGTATCCAGGGACTAGCATTCAAAAACACAAAGACTTTTTTCAATTTTCCTCCTTGGCCTTCTTAGTGACCGTTGTATCCTACTTGCCCGCTTACAATGTTTACGGATGGAGCTTTTTTGATACCTATAAATTGCCTATCCCTCCCCTTCCAAAAATCATTTTCAAGGGAACTTTAGGAGTTGTAGGTCTCTTGGGAATTGTAGGTTTTGCATTTCTAGCAGTCAATTTACTTTTGGCAAGAATCAAAAGATCTCCTGCCGAAACTTTAGAAGATGCATTGCCCAAAACCACCGTATGGGCATTGTTGATTTGGGTGGTTCTTACCCTAGGACTTTACCTAAAAATTCCAGAGAAATCAGCGTTTTTAATTCCATTATTACCACCGCTTTTATGGCTTTTAGTAAGGGGAAATAGAACTCTTTGGATACGATGGTCTCTAATGGCATTTTTATTGGCTCCATGGCTTTTGGGTGTAGATATTTCGGATCCCTTACGAGGTGCTCAACCAAGTCAATGGGCTCTTCATGCTTCTAGTGCGGGTCAAGATATTTTCTTAGATCCTTTTTCTGGGCCCATAATTAACGATGCTTCCAAGCGTTTCAACAAGGCAAACACCACTCAAAAAATAAGAAACTGGATGGCACAGAGGCAGGACAGTACCTTATTGATTGCAGGTTGGTGGTACCCAATGGTACAAGTATCTGTATTAGAAAACCCCTTTACAACCGGAGTAAAGATGGTATATTACGCCACGGAAGAGGACATTAATCAAGCACTTGAACGTGGCTATCCAATCTACTACGCTCATGAACAAGAGAGGATTAATCAACAAAAATATGGCCATTCATTGGCTGATAAATACGGAATACAACTCGATTTAGATAGATGAAAACACTGTCAATAATCATTGTTAACTACAACGTTATCCACTTTTTGGATCAATGCCTGCAGTCCGTTTATGCCGCTACACGAGAATTGGATGCTGAAATTTTTGTGGTTGACAATGTGAGTTCTGATGGCTCACAGGAATTTATTGTGGCGAATCATCCCAATGTTCACTTTATAGAAAATACAGAAAATGTAGGCTTCTCTAAGGGGAACAACCAGGCCATTAAATTGGCATCTGGAAAATATATTCTCCTTTTAAACCCAGATACGGTTGTTGGGGAAAACACCTTTAAATCCTCCCTTGATTTTATGGAGTCTCATCCCAACGCAGGTGGGCTAGGGATTAGAATGATAGATGGTACAGGAACTTTTTTACCAGAGTCCAAAAGAGGTCTACCTACTCCCTGGGTTAGTTTTTACAAGATATTTGGACTTTCTAAACTCTTTCCCAAATCAAAAAAATTCGGGCAGTACCACCTGGGACACCTCTGTGAAAAAGAGGACCAAGAGGTAGATGTCCTAGCCGGGGCTTATATGTTGATGAGAAAAGAGGCCTTAGACAAAGTTGGACTTCTGGATGAGACTTTCTTTATGTATGGAGAAGATATTGATCTTGCCTATAGAATTCAACTAGGAGGTTATACCAACCATTACACAGCAAAAGACCCCATCATTCACTACAAAGGAGAAAGCACCAAAAAGGGTAGCCTCAACTATGTCTTTATATTTTATCAGGCAATGATCATATTTGCTGGAAAGCACTTTTCGAAGCGATACGCTTCTATGTTTTCTGGATTTATCCGTTTGGGGATATGGTTAAGAGGTGGAATGGCCATTGTTTCTAGGGTCATTAAAAGGTTGGGTTTCCCCATAATTGACGCTGTTGCGATTTATGTTGGGCTCAGATACATCACTTATTACTGGGAGCACAATCACAGATTTATTGAAGGGGGTCAATACCCAGATATCTACACCCAATACGTTCTACCTGCCTATGTTTTGCTTTGGTTGGTTTCCATTGGCATGGCTGGAGGATACCGCCCTCCCATAAAGGGGCAAAAAATTGTAGGAGGCCTTGTATTAGGTACCGCTATACTCCTTGTTAGTTACGCTTTAAGCCCAGATGAATATCGCTTTTCTAGAGCAATTATTCTATTGGGTGCTGCTTGGTCATTTACCTCTATCCTAGGATTGCGCTTTATTGCCAGTACTATTCCATCAGTAAGTGTTGGATGGATTTCTGACGGTCAAAGAAGATTGGCTATTTACAGTCCAAAGCAAGAATATAAGGATTGGCTTGAACAGGCCAACCAATTTGGGGAATCCATAGAATCGTCTGTTTGGATAGGACCGGGAAGTGATATTGGAAAGGGCTCGGATTTAGGTCAATTGATTAAATCACTAGAAATATCGGAAATCATATTTTCTGTATCTTCTTCTACCTATTCAGAAATCATTGATGTAATGGATAGTTTCTCTGCTTTGGATTGCAAATTCTACATTGCCCATCCCAAGAGGAAATGGTTAATAGGAAGCCAAAGCATTCACACACAGTCCAAGGCTCTAGGTAGAAGGGAGTGGGCGCTCTCTAAACCTGAGAACCGAAGATCAAAGAGATGGTTTGATGTTATCATAGCAACCCTTTTTATTGTTCTTACCCCCATCGCATTGCTCTCCCCAAAAACCAGAGGACATTGGGCGCAGTCATTTTCTGTTTTGCTGGGATACAAAACATGGGTAGGATACCTCGAGGAAGAGCCCCTTCCTCCATGTAAAAAACCTGTAATAGACGTCACATCATTGGCTCAATCTGAATCCGAAAAAAGACTTGCCAAAGAGTGGTATGCAAAAACCTACACGGTCAATCTAGACTGGAGAAAGGTGTTTTCTCTTTGATTTATAGAAATTCAAACCTCTGGTAATCACAAATATCCTCAATCAAGGACTACTATTTTTCAAAATATTGAATCGATAGAAGATACTATTTCCATTTTTTTTAAAGTTTTTGTTATATCCCATGATAATCCCAAAAAAATAAAAATTAGGGGTTCATTTTTCTTAAATTTGCGCAGCTTCAGTTTAAGAATCCTCCATTTTTTAAATTGATAAAACGTTGATAAACTAAACCATTTTTACATGGCACAAATAGAACTCATAATGCCCAAAATGGGCGAAAGTGTTGCAGAAGCTACCATCATTAGTTGGTTAAAAAACGAGGGTGACACCATTGAGCTAGAAGAATCCGTTCTAGAAATAGCTACCGATAAGGTGGACTCAGAAGTTCCCAGTCCTGTAGAAGGCGTATTGGTAACTAAGCTTTTTTCTGAAGATGACGTAGTTCAAGTAGGACAAGCTATTGCCATTATAGAAACGGAAGCCTCAGCAGTAGCTTCTGCTCCTGCTGCTGCAAGTGCGGCTCCAGTGCAAGAAGCTAAGGCCGTTCAAGAAATAGAAAAAACAGTAGAAGTTGCTACCGAAACAGCAACCGGTGAAATCTCTAAAAATTCTGCGGGTAGATTTTATTCTCCTCTTGTGAGAAGCATCGCAGAAAAAGAAGGATTAAGTCAAGCAGAATTAGACGGTATTTCTGGGTCAGGTTTAGAAGGACGTGTTACCAAAACGGACCTTCTTAATTACTTAGACACTAGAGGCTCTGCTCTTGCACCTGCGGTAAATTCTGCTGCACCTGCCGCCAATCCGGCCCGAGTGGCTAATACATCCTCAATACCGGTTCCAGAAGGAGCCGAAATTATTGAAATGGACAGAATGAGAAAGCTCATTTCTGATCACATGGTAATGTCTAAGCAAACATCTCCTCACGTTACTTCTTTTGTAGAAGCAGATGTAACCAACGTGGTAAATTGGAGAAATCGCGTCAAAAAAGACTTCGAAAAAAGAGAAGGAGAAAAAATTACCTTCACCCCCATATTTATGGAAGCCGTGGTTAGAGCCATTAAGGATTTCCCAATGATCAATGTATCCGTTAATGGAAGTACAATTGTTAAGCATAGAGACATCAACCTGGGTATGGCAACAGCTCTTCCTTCTGGAAACCTCATTGTACCGGTAATTAAAAAAGCCGATCAACTGAGTCTAGTTGGATTGACTAAGGCAGTTAACGGACTTGCACGTAGGGCAAGAGAAAACAAATTAAGCCCAGATGAGGTGTCTGGTGGTACGTATACTTTAACAAACGTAGGTTCTTTTGGGAACGTAATGGGAACTCCCATTATCAACCAGCCGCAGGTAGCTATTATGGCTGTTGGAGCCATACAAAAGAAACCCGCAGTTATAGAAACTCCAGAAGGAGATATGATTGCCATACGTCACAAGATGTTCCTTTCTCATTCCTATGATCACAGAGTGGTAGATGGAGCTTTAGGAGGAATGTTTGTAAGACGCGTTGCGGATTACCTAGAGCAATGGGATACGCAAAGAGATTTCTAAAAATCACCTAGATAACTTCAAAAAGGCGTTGGTAAATACCAACGCCTTTTTTCTTTTAGTTACATTTACTTTCTTATCACACCACATTATGGCATTATCATTAAAAAGACCCATATGCTTCTTTGACCTAGAGACCACCGGGGTAAAAGTAGCCACCGACCGCATTGTAGAAATTTCTGTTTTTAAAGTATTTCCCAACGGAAATAAAGAGAGCAAAACATGGCTTGTAAACCCGGGGGTTCCTATTCCTCAGGAAACCTCCGAAATTCATGGAATCACAGATGAGCGCGTAGCCAATGAGCCCACCTTTAACGAGTTGGCTCAAACGGTTTACGACTTAATCAAAGACTCTGATTTGGCAGGATACAACTCCAATAAGTTTGACATTCCATTATTGGCAGAAGAATTTTTAAGAGCAGGAATTGATTTTGACATGGACAAGCGCAAGGCGGTGGACGTTCAAAATATATTCCATAGAATGGAACAACGCACATTGACTGCTGCCTATAAATTCTATTGTCAAAAAGATTTGACCAATGCTCATAGTGCAGAGGCAGACACCATGGCAACCTATGAAATACTGGAAGCTCAAATTGAAAAATACGAGGAAATCAATGGGGATGTAGAGTTTTTGAGTGAATTTTCTAATCGACAAAGAGTTGCTGATTTTGCAGGGTTCATCGCCTTTAACAAAGAAGACGAGGAAGTATTTACCTTTGGGAAGTACAAAGGAAGAAGGGTAGAAGATGTTTTTGAGGAAAACCCCGGATACTACAGCTGGATGCAAAATGCTGACTTCCCTCTTTACACCAAAAAAATATTGAGTCAGATAAGACTCAGAAAAATACAAGGCTAAATACTCATCATTGTAACTCCTTTTCCACAGTAGGTCATGAAGATAATTTGCATTGGACGAAACTACTCAGATCACATTGCTGAGTTGAAAAATGAAAGAGAAGCAGAACCCGTCTTGTTTTTAAAACCAGAGACTGCCTCTTTGCTCAAAAAGCAACCCTTCTTTATTCCTGATTTCTCAGAAAATGTTCAACACGAAATTGAACTGGTAATCAGAATCAATAGATTGGGGAAAAACATAGCCCCCCAGTTCGCAAAAAAATACTATTCCGAAGTTACTGTTGGGCTAGACTTTACGGCCAGAGATCTTCAAACCCAGCTAAAAGAAAAAGGGCTTCCATGGGAAAAAGCAAAAGCCTTTGATGGCTCTGCAGCCATAGGTAAATGGAAATCCTTAGACGAATTAGATAAAGAAGTTGATCAGCTTGATTTTGGTCTGCAAAAAAACGGGGAATGGGCTCAAAGGGGCAACACCTCCCAAATGATAACCCCCGTAGATGAACTCATATCTTATGTAAGTAAATTCTTTACTTTAAAAATCGGAGATGTCATTTTTACCGGAACCCCTGCAGGAGTCTCACGTGTAGTTGCTGGAGATCAATTAATTGGTTTCTTAGAAAATGAACAACTTCTAAATATTAGCGTTAAATAATTCTTGCGTTAGTTTACTCATTTTTCCTTTCAGCGTAGAAGTACTTTTATATATTTGTAGCTACCACGAGTGTATACAGATTAAAAAATAAGTATGAGAAATATTCTACGCTTTGGATGGATAGCGGTTTTGTTCCTTGCTGTAACCCCAGCATTTGGTCAAATTGTAACCACTGTTTATCAAGAAGATTTTGACGGAGGTGCGCCCTACCAAACGACTACGTATAATACAGACCCCCTTACGACCATAACCTGGAACGACACAACCTTCCTTTCTTGTAATGGAACTACCTCCATGCAGGCCAATGTTGTGTCGCTAGATACCATCATTTTGGAAACGGATGCTTTTAGTACCGTTGGGAATCCATTTGTTAGACTTTCTTTTTGTCAAATCATGAAGGAGCAGTTCACCAATAGAGGTAAAATTCAAGTTTCTAATGACAATGGGGTAACCTGGCATTTCCTAGTGGACTCTATGTATCAAGGATACGGAGACTATTCTTTGGACTATTTTAACGAGGCGTCTTATTTAGATCCTGCTCAAACCCCTTACTGGGGTGGTATTACCCTTAACCCGGCCGGAGCCGTTCTTCCCAACAACACGTGGTGGGCTAATGAAACCTTTGACATCTCTGCAATTGCAGGGGGTGTTAGTGGTTACTCTCAAGTAAAAGTTAGATTCTTATTGTATAAGCCGGGAACCTTCCAAGCTTTGGCAGGTTGGTTTTTGGATAATATTCTTGTGGAAGCAGCTCCTTGTGAATTGTATCCTCCTAAAATTAGTTTTGGTCTTATCAACCCAAAGAAACCTGAAGGACCTCGCTACCAAGCTTCGGAAGAAGTTTTATTGTACGCCTGGGATGAAGGGACAGGAATAAATGCAGATTCTGTAGTTCTTCACTTTGACATGTACACAGGTGGGGCTTGGTCAGGATGGCAAGACACTATTATGACCGCAGTTACAGGTCCTGGTTGTAAGGATTCAGGTACCTACCAGTTCTTTTTCACCAACCTTGTAGTAGGTGATTCTATTAATTGGTATGTAGAAGCCTATGATTGTGGGTGTCCCAACATGACAAGAAATCCCGATTCACTTTCTAATCCCAATATTTACACCTTCTGGATTGATCAAGCACCTCCGGCCTACTGTGGTTCAAGTCTGCCGAACTCATTCCCATATGTTGTAGCTACTTTCCCTCATACCACTGACTTTGAAAGTGGAGAGTTTGTGGCAGGTTCGGGCACAGGAAACTCAGGAAATGCTCATAGAGGAACCTTCCCTGTCAACAACCCAACCTCTGGGGCAACCCAAGGAAACTGGACTGTCGTCCCCATTACCACCGCTGCCGCGGGTTACGGTTGGTCTATACGAACAGGCCCCACAGCAACAAACAACACAGGACCTGATGCCAACCATACCGTGGGTGGGTCAAAATACATTTACACAGAAGGATCCCAAGGTTCTAACCTTGCAAACTCAAGGGTAAATACCTTTTGTTACCAACTGCCGGTTTCTCAATGTATGGGAATGGAGTTTTACTACCACATGTACGGTGCCCATATTGATAGATTGCGTGTTGATATTGACACAGGAGACGGAACCGGTAATGCACAATGGATAACAGGTGCATGGATTGCGGTGGGACAACAACAGATCAATTCAGCTGCTGATTGGGAAAAAGCCTTTGTTAGCCTTGATGGATACCAAGGTAAATATGTAAGAATTAGGTTCTTTGGAAGAAAATTAAATGGCGATCGTGCTGATATTGCTATTGATGATATCACCCTTTTTGCTCCACCACCGACAGATATAGAGATGGTAAAGGTGAATTCTCCAGAAAATGGATTTTGTGCCTATGGAGCTACGGATACCGTTAATGTAAAAATTCGTTCACTAGGATGCGCTGGGCTTACGGCTATTCCCATTGCCTATTCGGTTTCTCTAAACGGAGGCGCGGCTACTATTGCAAGAGATACCGTTTTCCAAACAGTAGCTTCAGGAGACGAATTTAATTACACGTTTACCCCCTCCATTAACCTAAGTGGATATGGAACTTATGACATTTCTGTTTGGTCAGAAGTCCCCGGAGATACTACCTTGAGCAATGATACTATATCGGGTATTATTATTAACCATGAGAACCCCATTTCTACCTTCCCCTACTTCATGAACTTTGATGTAGCCCCTTGGATGGCAGGAGATAATTCAAACACCAATCCAGGTGTTTTTGGAAACCAACCCGATTGGACTCCAGCGCCTGATATGGCAACTACAGGAACTCCTGAATACGGATTTGTAGTAGCAGATGGATATACACCAACTGCCAATACAGGACCATTATCAGGCATGGGAGGTACTGGAAACTACATGGTAACAGAAGGAGACTATGGATTTGCTCCTGCCTCTGCTGTTTATTTCTCCAGATGTATGGACTTTACAGGAATGACCAACCCAACCATAGGATACTACTATCACGCTTATGGAGCAGATGTTGGAGCCTTATTTGTCCAAATTGTTAAGCCCGGCGAAAAATCTTGGAGTTTAGTAGGGCCTTCTTACTTGGCAGGACAACAACACACTTCAGAAAAAGATGCATGGAGCTACAAAGAGGTAGATCTTTCTGCCTATGCAGGAGATATCATTAAGGCTCGTTTGGTATACCAAAAAGCGGGTGCTGGAACGGCCTCTGACATTGCAGTTGACAACCTTAATGTTTACGATCGTTCAGCCACCGACGTAGGAATATCATGGGTTAATAGACCAGGTGCTCGTATGGACTTAGGTGCTGTAAATCAAGTGGGGCCTATATTTCGCTTTAGAAACTTTGGATTAAATTCTATCACCTCAGTATCCTATGCCTATGATATCACTCCACTTTGTGGACCCAACGCAGGAGTGCCTGTAACCTACACAGGGGTTTACAATGGTGCAATTGCCGCAAACAGTGAAGCCACTTACACTGTACCTGTAGCGCCTACGTGGCCAGTTGGCGAATTTGAATTAAAAGCCTATACGACAGTGGCAGCCGATGGAATGAATCTAAATGATACATTGATTAAAACATCTGTAGGTTGGCCTACAATTAATATTCCTTACTTCGAAAACTTTGACAATTGTACCTTCTCTTCAGGTCCATTCCCTGACGGTGGACTTCGTCTGTTTGAAAAAGCAACCGGATCAAACTTTGGGTCTCCTAACTCTGCGCCCAACGCATGGTACTCAGGTGCTCAAAACCCTTACTTACCCAATTATGAGGAATCTTTAAACCTTCCTGCATTTATTGGATTTGACACCATTAGAGGGGCTGCTCTACGCTTCAGACACAAATTCTCCTTCTCCACCAATGATGGCGGTCAAGTACAGTTTAACTCTGCACAAGGATGGAAGAGATTAGGAACCCCTGGATTGGGTATTAACGTTTACAATTCAGGTGCCGTAGGTGCCTTAGGAGGTGAGCCTGGTTTTACGGGAACTTCTAATGGTTGGGAATACACAGAGATTCCGATGAATGACTTTGACCTGTCTACAGGTCGTGTGGTTTTAAGACTCTTTATTGGATCCACTGCAGGTTTTAACAATGGATGGGCAATTGATGATGTGGAACTTTACGTTCCGCCTCAAAACAGTGCCGCCCCAATTTTTGCGGAGTCAAAAACTTATTTCTTTGTGCCTAACGTGACCAATGAGATAAAGGTTAAGATTCAAAACACAGGAGCCAAACCTTTGGATTCCTGTTTGATTAACTATCAAATATTAGATGCTTCAGGAACAGTTGTAATTCCGTGGACACCCAAAGAGACCTTTGTACCTTCTTCTAAGATGTTTGCAGGAATGACGTCAAATCCTGATCATATATTTGGCGAAAAATGGGTTAATCCTGCATCTGGAGCCTATACCTTGTGTGTTTCTACATCACGTCCTAACAACAAGGAAGACAATCTTCATGCAGATGATACCCTTTGTTTACCCATCATTGTTTTGGATGAAGTTGACCTCTCCATTGACAGTTCTTATTGTAATGATTTTGACAATGCTACTCAAATCCCTTGGGTTGCGTATAACTACATCAACAAGAAAGGACTAGTAGCATGGGCAGAAGACGTTGTAGATCCCGTATTAAAGGCGCCGTTTATGCCTCTAGCAGGCTCTCCTAAGGCTTGGATAACCAAACTAGACGCCAACTATAAGTCTAGAGATAGTTCTGCTTTATTCTCTCCTGTGTTCATCGTAGATTCAGGAGCCGTTTATAAAATGTCATTTAAGCATTGGTTCCATACAGAACAATATCACGATGGTGGGAACGTTTCTGTGAGTTTTGATGCTGGAGACAGTTGGAGAACTATAGGCAAGAGATATGCTGATGGCCAAACAGAATGGTACAATACCGATTTTGTGACTTCACTGGATTTATTTGAGCCCGGTTGGACAGGACAATCTAATGGATGGACAGATGCGGAAGTAAATGTTGCATTTGACTCCTCTGGTTCAGCCATTTTCAGGTTCAGATTTGCCTCTGACCAAACAGTAGAAGACGCTGGGTGGATGGTAGATAGCTTCTGTATTGGACATACTACCGAAGACTACAATGACTACATTGGTGTAGAAGAAGATATACCAACGAACAATATGATAGTAGGCTATCCTGCACCCAACCCAACCAATGGATTAACCGATCTTCCTATGAGATTACTCAACGGTGGAAACGTAGAGATAAGAATACGCAATATTGTCGGACAGGATATGCTTTACGAAAAATTAAACTTGGAGACAGGTGACCAAAGATTTACATTTAATGTAAGCCAATGGAGCCCGGGCATATATATGTTAACATTAGATCACGACGGCCATCACTTTACACGAAAAATAGTCGTCAACTGATAAACGATAACGAAAGCCCGGTTAAAAAACCGGGCTTTTTTTTGTTGCCAACACCAACAACAGTACATTAAAGTATTAATTTCCAACACCACCTCTATTTGGGATTTTACCAACAACAGAGTTTAGTCAGCCCACAAAATGAGGTTTCTAACTTAGTATTTGATATTTCGGCTGGGCTGAGGGCTAGATTAGAGCTTAGCAAAAATGGAAGCTACCTCTCAAGGGTCAGAGCCATTTTTCACTTAAACCGCCGAAAGAACGCGTTCTCTGTAACCCGTGTTTTTGAATCAGTGATTCTTCATAGAATGGATACCTACCAAGGATTTACCTTTGGCTATAGTTAGGACATGACCATATCTGAATTCAGTATAGGCAATTTCTATGGAACTCACGAGTTTTGAATTATCTATACTTATAAGGGGCTGTCTCTTTGGGGAAAAGGGGGTAAAAACAGGTCCTCACAGGCCGATGATTGCTTCTTTTTAGACCTCAAAAGAATAAAGCAATCTGACTTTAATATTTGCAACCCTAAATACCTTTTATTAGGTATGGTTAGATTTTTTATTTTTAAGCACCTTAGCATATAATCTAAGGATTGAATGAAAACAAGATTTCTACTTATTGCCATCCTTTTATCTACGGGTATTTGGGCTCAAACTCAAGGTTCCTATACAAAGCGTAACTTCTGGCACAGCGGTTGCGAAATTGAGGAAGCCAATACGGCATGGCAAATGTCTGTTCTTAATAATGAAGTCTTAATTTCGGGTTCCTTTGAGTGGTTTTCTGCCTCTGAGGTAAAAAAATGTCAGGTCAAATCTTCGGGGATATTACTTAAAGTGGTGTCTTCCAAGTTCCCTGAAAACTATGGATACATTGTTCTAAGGCCCCAGATAAACTCCTCTGGTGAGATGGGCTATCAATTGACATCAAGGTATGAGTGGTCGCGTTTGATTTGTGATTCTTCAGGAAAAAATTGTTGGTCCAGTGTAGATGCTAAGCAATTCTGGAAAGGTGGTTTTAATGTAACCGATTGGATACTACTAAAGAACTAAGAGTCCACCTTATTTAGGTGAAATCCCTATTTTTTCCGAAATTTCCTGTCCCAACCTAAAAAACAAGTTATGTCTTACCTCGGAAGATCCTCCTCACGCAGATCCTTTGGGTCCTATTTTGTAGAATTTATTTTGGTGGCTCTGGCCGTTGTAATCTCTCTTTTTATATACGATAATAGAACCTCTCAGTCCGATAGAGACCTTGAACGGGAGGAATGGCATAGGATAGAACAAGTTCTTGCACATGATCAAGAAAGAATTCTTGAGCGTGCCAAATCCTTGGATCAATCCATGACCTCACTCAAAAACTATTTAGACGCAGATAGAAGAGCCTTTTCTATTGATTCCTTAGAGAATTTGGTGATTCCGTGTTTGCAATATTCTGTTTGGAGTCCTCCCAAAATGCAGGTAGTTATAGGTCATCACACCCCCTTACCTAATTCCATCGGAAGCAGTCCCTTGATGCAAGAAATTACCATTCTATACACAGAAACATTTGAGGAGTTAAAACTTGCCTTTACATTGGATAGAGTCACCAGTACTCAACGAATTATTCCTTACGCAGAAAAGCATTTTTCGTTTTTACAAAATGGAAAAACGCCAAGGAGAAGTGCCTTTTATTATGGAGAATTTGACGCCATGTTATCCACCTCGTTTTCCATCAAGTCTTCAACGGCAGAAAGCTTGCGAGAATCGGCCCGAAAACTAGAATCCATTAGGGAGCAAATACGAGAACTTCTTTCGGCGGAAGCCCAAGAAGACTAAGCCTGAGGACCTGTAGGGTATTTCATCTCAAAAGATTCCAAAGTTTTAACCAATAAATCTGCAATCAGGTAGTTCCTATACCATTTCTTATCACTTGGGATGGCTATCCACGGAAACGGCTGATTGCACTCATTGAATAGTCGTTGATATACCGCTTGATACTGATCCCATTTTTTAGATTCTTGAGTATCTGAAATATCATACTTCCATCGCTTTTCTGGATCATTTAGCCTCTTTTCAATTCTTGCTTTTTGCTCTTGATGAGAAATATGGAGAAAGATTTTAAGAATAGTCGTTCCATTTATTTTTAAATGGTTCTCAAAGTCATTTATTACTTGATACCTCCTGTCTATCCTTTCCATATCTAGCGACTTATGTACAGTGGGTACCAGTATATCTTCGTAGTGAGATCGATTAAAAACATGAATCATTCCCTTGGCGGGAATTTTGGGATATACCCTCCACAAAAAATCGTGTTTCTTTTCCTCTTCTGTGGGGGCCTTAAATGACTTTACCTGAACTCCCATGGGGTTCATACAAGAAAACACATGCCTTACGGTACCGTCTTTACCAGAGGTATCCATGCCTTGCAAGACAACGAGCAATGCATATTTCCCCTCTGCAAACAATAAATTTTGCAGCTGGAACAATCGCTTCTGAAGCTTCTTAGTTTTCTTTTCTATTTCCTTCCTATCGGCACCCTCCGGAGGACTGGACGGTAGGTTTTGTAAGACCAAATCATTCATAGTAAAAAGGTAGTACTTTAAGGGAGCTTTTCAAATGTGTTGTGAAATAGAATTATTAGTAACTTCATGGCATGATGGTTTTGGCTAGTCGCAATCATAAAACGGAAAAAAGTTTATTCGTGGTCAAAGAATTATAATTAGCATAAGACCAAAAATAGAATTAGACCCATGGTAGAATTAGCAAGTATTCTTGTACTCAGTGTTTTTGCTCAATGGCTGGCTTGGAAAATAAAAGTTCCTGCTATTCTGCCTTTAATTATTATTGGTCTCTCTTTGGGACCCTTGAGTACCTTTTTTACCCCAGATGGATCTAAGATTTTTTCTGGTGACTCCATTTTTTCAGGTGATTTTCTATTTTCTTTTGTGAGTATATCGGTAGGAGTTATTCTTTTTGAAGGGGGATTAACCTTAAAAATTTCTGAGATTCGTTCACAAGCAAGCACCGTGAGAAACATCCTGTTCTTTGGTCCTCTTTTCACTTTACTGGGAGGAGGCCTTGCGGCCCATTATCTCATGGGATTGGATTATAATTACGCCTTCTTATTTGGAGCCCTCATCATTGTTTCTGGCCCTACTGTAGTGCTTCCCATTATTAAAAATGTTAAACCCAACCTAAAGATAAATACCATTCTCAAATGGGAAGGTATACTGATTGACCCCATTGGGGCTTTGGTAGCCCTGCTGGTATATGAATTTATAAACTCCGGTAAAGCCAGTGATGTATATACTCTTGAAGCCTTTAAGGAATTCTTTATCACTTTGGCAACAGGGGTTTTTATTGGAGCATTAGGGGCTCTTTTTTTGAGGTGGACCTTAAACAAGAATCGATTACCGCATTACCTTAAAAATGTATTTGCCCTTGGAATGGTGATTTTGGTGTTTTCTTTCTCTGAGGTTCTACATCACGAAGCAGGCCTAATGGCCTCAACATTTATGGGTATTGTTCTTGCCAACCTCAAGGTTAAAGATCTCAAAAGTATATTGAGCTTTAAGGAGGATATCTCAATTATTTTAATCTCTGTATTATTCTTGCTGTTGTCCTCTAGAATAGAAGTTGCACAAATGGTAAAACTAGGATGGCCCAGCATAGGCTTATTTGCGGTTGTTATATTAATCGTAAGACCTTTGGTTGTATGGACAAGTTCCATTAAAAGTGATCTTACTTGGCAAGACAAGACCTTTATTAGTTGGATTGCCCCCAGGGGAATAGTAGCGGCGGCTGTAGCCTCATTATTTAGCCTTCAACTCATCGCAACCTCTTCTACTCCAGAGCAAATGGCTCAGGCAGAACTCATATTGCCTTTGACCTTCTTAATTATTGTGGGTACGGTAATCATACAAGGCTCAACCGCAAAATCCCTTGCCAGAAAACTAGGAGTAGAAAGGGATATACCACGCGGAGTATTGCTGATAGGTGCACATGCTGGTGCCAGAAAGCTTGCCCACACCTTAAATGCTAACGGATCCCCTACCCTCCTAATAGACACAAGTAAATCCAATTGTACCGAGGCTAAAAAAGAGGGACTACAGGTGCTTAATGAAAATATTTTGCGAGATGATTTCTTAGAGGATTTTGATTACTCAGAATATGGTAGATTATTGACCCTAACACCCAACCATGACATAAACTTAATTGCTATCGACCTTCTAAAAGAAGAGTTTAGCGATAGTAGAGTATGGCGTTTGATTAGCTCCAATGAAAAGAAATTAAAAGAAGGGCAACCGGAGGACCAAGTAGCCTTTTCTGGGAAAATTGATTTTGACCTTCTCAATGCTTTTGGCAATTCCAAATCCCAAATATTAGAATACACCCTTGAAACAGAAGAAATCCTCAGTACTTTTATAAAAGATGATACTATTATCCCTCTAATGGTTTTAGAAGAAGAGGGAGATATTAGAATTATAGATCATACTACAGAATTAGAAAAAGACCAGAAAGTATTTTACCTTAAAAACTAAATCCATGAACCACTTTATCCGATGCCGTTTTAAAAAACAATTTACCCCTATTGCTATATTTTTCTGTTTTCTTCCTCTATTTACACAAGGTCAAACAGAGGACAAATTAACAGAGGAGGTCAAAGCAGTGCTCTTTGCTGCGTGTGATTGTTTGGATTCTTCCTTCGCAGACTTTCAGCCAGATTTTAAGGCCTTTTTGCAATCTCCTGAGATTCTTTGGGACAATGCAGAAGAAAGCTATCAAACCCTTTTAGTAGACCTTTCAGAAAGTGATAGAAAGTGGGTAGAGAAGGACATGGAAAGAATAGAAAACGGAGAAATTGACGATGCCATAGAGCGTTGTGTATATCACAGGTTTCCTGAAGACTATTTGGACGAGTTAGACATTGATGTTGACCAAGACAATCAAGAGTTAATGCAGTTTTTAAAGGATACCAATTGCAAATTATATTACCTCTTGCTGTAGTCCAAAAATATAATTCCAATAAAAAACCAAAAAAATGTAAAAACCCTTGAACCTTTTTAGGGAATCGATGTTTTGATTTAAGTAGTAGCATTTATTGGATTAGGGTTTTTTTGAGAGGGGACATACCTAAGTGGCCCCTCTCTTCTTTTTTATACCTTTAGGAAGGAGAAAAAAGCAAGGTTAGATTATGCTAGACAAACAAATACTTGAGTTTTATCATCAGTTACATGTAAGTCTTGACCGTCCTGACTTAGAGATTCTCAATCCATACAGAGACCAAGATGCAGAAATAGAGAAAGCATTTACTTCATTTTATCACAAGTATTATCATGATTCCAACCCAAGAGGTCTCATCTTGGGTATAAATCCAGGTAGAAAAGGAGCAGGCATAACAGGAGTACCGTTTACAGATACCCACAGACTCAAAGATCATTGTGAAATCGAAATCACCACCCTTACATCTTATGAGCCTTCTTCTGTATTTGTATACAAAGTCATTGAAGCCTATGGAGGTGCCCAAAAGTTTTATCAGGATTTTTTTATTGGATCCATTTCTCCACTTGGGTATGTAAAAAAAAATGAAAAAAACAATTGGGTTAATTTCAATTTTTATGATGAACCCCAAATCGAAAAAAAACTACTGCCCTTTATAATTGATCAGCTCAAAAACCAAAAAACACTGTGTAGTCATCCCAAAAAGACCATGGTTTTAGGATCAGGGAAAAATGTAAAATCGTTACAGAAAATAAATGATGCCCATCATTTGTTTGAAGAAATATATTCTGTGGAGCACCCTCGATACATCATGCAGTACAAGGCAAAAAGCCAAACCATATACATAGATAAGTATCTAATGGCATTAGAGTGCTTAGCCTCTAATTAATCAGGCTGTATACCCTCCTAATTCCTATTCCATACCTTAATATTATCCTCTTCCGTGATTCCCGAGAGAATCTCTACTGTAATTCCATCAGAAAGACCCAACTCAAGATCGCGTCTCTCAAACTGTTGAGAAGAAGTTTCTACTTCTACATAGGGCTGTGGCCCATCAAACTGAAGTAGTGATTCCTTAATAGAAAGTACGGAATCGCGAGAAGACAAAACAATATCTGCGTTGGCACTATATCCCGCTCTAATAAAGAAATCTTTGTCTAAGGTAACTCGTGCTCTAATTTGGAATTGAATGGCTCCATTTTGCTCTGTTCCCTTAGGAGAGATATATTCTAGAGAAGCCGTAAAGTTTTGGTCCTCTATGGCGCCAATGGTAATGATTAGGTTCATTCCTTCGTTCAACTTACCCACCTCAGATTCATCAATCAAACCTTCAAAAATCATATCACCCATATTGGCAACCGTAGCTACCGTTGTTCCATCATTAAAATTATTGGACTCAATTACTTGATTACCTACCTTGATGGGTACATCTAATATCATCCCCTCAACGGTTGACCTTACAATGGTCAGGGAGGTCTTGCCCGATTTGGCGGTTCCTTCCTTGACGATTTTTAAGTTATCCTCTGCAGTTCTCAGTTCTTGACGGGCATTTTCGTAGCGCAAGCGTGCATTCTGAAATTCGGAAATGGAAATGACCTTTTGCTCATAAAGCTTTTCTTGACGCGCAAAGTCTTGGTTAGCGTTCTCTACATTTAATCGTGCGATTTCTAACCTATTCTCAGCGTTATTTAAAGAAATCATATCAGGGATCACCTTAATCCTGGCAATTTGGTCTCCTTCAGAAACCGACTCGCCAGCCTCTACGTACAAGGCTTGAATAATCCCAGAAACCTGAGGTTTTATATCTACTTCTTCACGTGGTTTGATGGATCCAGTAGCCACTGTCTTATTTACAATAGACTCGTAACTAGACTTTTGAGTCTCGTAAACTATGGGGTCTTTTTGAGATTTGGCATATAGGTAAAAAAAGGTGTAACCAATACCGGCGGTTACCAAAACGAGTACGGAGATCAAGAGAACTCTCTTCATTTCATGAGGAATTTGATGTCAAGTAGATAAGCAAAAATATAGAAAAGTCACCATACCTGCAGGGTAATCCTACAATTTTAACCCTTTCGGTTTTCTGAGGATAAAGTAGGCCCAAGCGTTTTTTAGAAATCCATACCCATACCCCCAAAGCATGACCACACTAGTAAGGGTAGAAAGGGCACCCACTTTACTACTTTTGTTTTGAAAAGTACTATCCAAAAAGAGAGCCAAAAAATAAATACCAAAGGCCCCTCCTAGGTAGTTGGCCATGGGCACATCAAAAATCAAGAGAAGGACACTGATCAAAAGGGATAAAGAAAATACAGAGGGGAACAGATGAGTTACCTTGAGTTCTTCGGGGTGGTACTTCCAAATATTAATTCGTGCGGCCCCAAACCTAAACACTTGCTTAAAGAATGATGGCAAGGTATTCCGTCTTTTGTGGTAAACATAAATTTCGGGAATGAGTCCCGTGGGGTAGCCCGCTTTTATCAAACGTATAGAGAGTTCAATGTCTTCGCCACACCTAAAAGTAGAATATCCTCCCACGGCGTTAAAGGCTTCTTTTAAAACCCCCATGTTAAATCCTCGAGGGTGAAAAACCCCAACACCTTGTTTCTTACCTCGTATTCCTCCTGTGGTGAACATAGAGGTCATAGAGTAACTGATGGCTTTTTGCAACGGCGTAAAGTCCTTGTGAGCTGCGTCGGGTCCACCAAAGACCTGAAATCCTGTAGCATCCAGTTGAATCTCTAGCTTTTGTAAGTAGTCATTGGGAATAATACAATCCGAGTCAAAGAAAATCAAATATTCGCCTTGGGCAACCTTTGCAGCTTCATTACGAGCAGCAGAAACCGGTAAGTACTCCTCGTAAACTATGGTTAAGGGATACTTGGGATTGTCTAGGTAATGCTCTATCTGAGGACGCAGGGTATCTCCAGGAGTACCGTCCCCTAGAATAACCTCAAATTCCTGGTAATCCTGAGTAATCAGACTTTCTAGAAACTCCTTTACCTCATCAGGCCTACCAAAGGTGGGAGAAATTAATGAGAACTTCATGACTTGATATTAACCGAACCGTCTAGAGTATAATTGGGTTTTTTCTTGCTTTGACGCAGCATAATTTCTGCAATAAAGCCCGTCATAAAAAACTGGGTGCCCATAATAATGGTGATCAGCATCAGGTAGAAAAAGGGATCCTGTGTAATCAAACCAGGATTTTCTCCCATGCCCATTAGATAAAGCTTTCGGCCACCGAGCCAAGCAAGGGCAATTACACCCAAGGTAAACATCAATACACCTAGAGTTCCAAAAAAGTGCATAGGACGCTTGCCAAACTTACCCACAAAGGCGAGTATTAAGAGGTCCAAGGGTCCGTTGATAAAACGATCCAAACCAAATTTGGTAGAACCGTATTTACGCGCTTGGTGAATAACCACTTTTTCTCCAATATTGGAATAGCCAGCATTCTTGGCCAAAAAGGGAATATACCTATGCATTTCTCCCAGCACCTCTATAGAGTGGACCACTTCTCCCTTATAGGCCTTGAGGCCACAATTAAAGTCGTTAAGCTTAATTTTAGAAATCTTGCGGGCGGCCCAGTTAAAAAACTTGGTTGGCAAGGTCTTGGTAATGGGATCGTAGCGTTTCTTCTTCCACCCAGAAACCATGTCGTAACCCTCTTTCATAATCATGTTGTAGAGCTCCGGGATTTCCTCTGGGCTGTCCTGTAGATCAGCATCCATGGTGATTACCACATCGCCTTGAGTCTTTTTAAAACCCACGTTTAATGCGGCAGACTTCCCTTGATTCTTGCGGAACCTAAGCCCTTTTACTTCTGCATGCTTTTGACCCAATTCAGTAATGATGTCCCAAGAACCATCTGTAGAACCATCATTCATAAAAAGGACCTCGTAAGAGAATCCGTGCTCTACCATTACCCGGTCAATCCAAGCATATAATTCTGGGAGAGACTCTTCTTCGTTTAAAAGAGGTATTACTACCGATATATCCATTTATTCTTCTGTGTCTGTGTCAATTACTTCTTCCGTATTTAAAACGGGTTCTACTTTTTTAGAAATGGCAGCAATAATAAGACCTACTATAGCATAAAACACCATGGCCTTAAAGAATCCGAAGAAAAGACTAGATATCGAAAACTGATCCGTTTCCTCTATACTTGCTATTCCTTGCTCAATAGCTGCTTCATCTGCCCCAAAGCTTTCCATCATTTCTACAGAAGCTTCTATGGTCATTTCAGTAAGTTGTTCCTTAAATTCGGGATCAACTACTCCAAAAATTAACATGTTAAAAACAGTAGATATTGCTGTGGCTACTGCTGCTGCTATTACAAAAGAGGAAAAACTTTCTTTAAACGTAATAAAACCACCTTGTGCTTTCTTGGTGTTTACCGAGGCCATCACCAAAATCACAAAATTCACAACCATAAGTGCAATACCCATATACCAGTTCACAAATAGGGTAGGATCTACTAAATAACCTATCAAGGTATATAAGGCCGCAATACCACCTACTATAAGGCCATGCTTTACTGCGAATTTCTTTACAATTGCATTCATAATGGTTTTGTTTTTAAAGGTTTGAGCAAATATAATTAAATACCCTACAAACAAAGGGTAAAAATGATTTTGCCACCTAAAAAACATTTGTACTTTTGCGGCTGGGCAAGTCTCATACAACCAGCTCCTGGTGAACTCCCCCAGGGCGGGAACGCAGCAAGGGTAACCGGTCGTAGCGGTGTGATATGAATAGCTTGCCCTTTTTTATTTTCTTTTTTGAGAAGGAAGTAGAAATTTTGTTTCGTCATATTTGCAGAAACCTCTCCTTTGACTGTTTTTTAGTTTACACATGCCCCATTACCCTATTCCTTCCTGTTTCCTGTTTCATATTCAAAGGCTTTAAAGTATCTTTGCCGCTCAAAACGAATATTTTTTATCATGAAGTTTTTCATAGACACAGCCAATTTAGCTCAAATCAAAGAAGCACAAGATCTTGGAGTTCTTGACGGTGTAACTACCAACCCAAGTCTAATGGCCAAAGAAGGGATTACAGGGAAAGAAAATGTAATCAACCACTACAAAGCCATTTGTGACATTGTAGAAGGGGACGTAAGTGCAGAGGTTATCTCTACGGATTTTGAAGGCATGATTGCTGAAGGTGAAGTCCTTGCGGCTCTAGATCCTAAAATTGTTGTGAAAATACCTATGATAAAGGACGGAGTCAAAGCCTTAAAATACTTTTCTGACAAAGGCATCAAGACCAACTGTACTTTAGTGTTCTCTGCAGGCCAAGCTCTTTTAGCGGCTAAGGCAGGTGCTACCTACGTAAGTCCATTTATTGGTCGTTTAGATGATATCTCTACGGATGGTTTGGAGCTTATTGACAAGATTCGTCTAATCTATGACAACTACAACTTTGATACTCAAATCTTAGCAGCTTCTGTACGTCACACCATGCACGTTATTAATTGTGCAGAAATTGGTGCCGATGTAATGACAGGACCATTGAGCTCTATTTTGGGATTGTTAAAGCACCCTCTTACAGATAGCGGTTTGGCAACTTTTCTTGCCGATCACGCCAAAGGAAATTCATAAGGATTTTATTTGAGTAAAGAGTAGTATCTTTGAACTAGGCGATTTTTAAAAACCGCCTGTCTTTTTAAATAACAACTTCACAGTTTGCAAAAGCGCCGCTGAAATTCAGCGGCGCTTTTTATTTTTTAGTTCGAATCCATTCCATCCTTGAAGCAAAATCCTAAAGGACTTGAATCGCCGTCTTGTATACGACATTGGAATCGTCTCGAACCCATAATATGTATTGTCCCCTTTCTGGAATATTGATTTCTACCTGAGTCGCGCGGGGTTCCCAAATGCCTACCTCGCGACCTCTTAAATCATAAACTCGAACCTCTTTCAAGACCTCAGCGTTTTTACCTCGAATTCTAAAGCGACCCTGAGAGGGATTGGGAGTGAGTTCTAGGGCTTCGAAGAAATTGGATTCTTTTATTCCTATAGGAAAAACTTCAATTTGGATCTCGAGGGTGTCTGACTTCCCGCAATTTTCTGCAATTAAAGTAACCGTATAAAAACCTGCAGAGGTATAAGTGTTTACCCCAACAACAGAGTCAGAGCTATTACCCTCTCCAAAATCCCAATAAAAATCAGTAGCATTATCGCTATTGTTACCAAAAACCACAGGCTGACCTACGTATATATTGGATAACGATATTATCATGGAGGCCATGGGATCGTACGCACCCACATTCCACTTGGGAAGACTGTCGTAAACCACCCACTCCACCACCTGACGGGCAGAATCAGCGCGATCCTGAGAGAAGTTGTAATTGTAAACCGAATTCATCGGTGACTTCTCAAAAATAATAGTGTAGAAACTCAACGCTGCCAAGTAACTTCCCAACTGAGAGGGGTGACTTCCGTCCGAAGTGTACAAATCCCAAGAAGGATAGTTGGTTCGCACGTAATTCCAAACCGCTCCCACGGGAGAAACGTAGGCTTCATTGTCCTCTCCCATCATCATATATCTTTCGTATAATAAACTATCCATTCCTTGGTAGGTACAAACCGGAGGCCATGCAGCACAGTTGCTGGCGTCTCCGTTTTCTCTTCCCCACGTCATGTAAAAGATAGGGCGTGTACAGGCGTTGTTGGCACGCACAGTATCACACAGACTTTTGGCAAAAGGAAAAGTTTGAGTCTGCACTTGACTGAGCGGAAAACTGGGTTCCTGGCTTTGCCCCTGCAAAACCACATGATCCCAATTGACAGAGTAAATCTTGGCTATTGCCAATGGATTGTTTGCGTGCATCTGGAGGGTATTCCCTCCAGGGGTATGGGAGTCGTAAATCAAGGTGTCACCTGCACCATCAGCCACAAGAGAAGTAAGCTGTGCAAGGTTGTTATACCCCGTATAACTATTGCCAATAAAAAGCACTTTCTCCGTCTGGGCAAAAACCATGGAGAAACAAAAGATGAATAAGGTCGTAGTCGTAGTCTTCATGAGAAAAAGGTTTTTCCTCGGCTTGGGGAACTGCTACTTTACAGGGCCTCGGTCTTCTTCTTGACCATCAGCATGCTTGGCAAAGCGCCCCCGCAGCGGCCCATGGGTATAATCTAAATCGCCCCAAGGCCAACCTCCAAACTGAGTTTCTTGAAATTTCTGAAAAATTTCCTGAATCTCATACTGTGAATTGGCCACAAACGGTCCATATTTAGCCACCGGTTCCAAAAGAGGCTTGCCTTGCAAAATCAATAGATGTGAAACCTGTGATCCATTCACGATTTCCCAATTCTCCTGACTATTGGATTTAATTCTAGAAAAAACAGGTATGGACTCTCCGGACATCTTTAGGGTACCTCCCTTATAAAAATAGGCATTTCTAGGAACAGAAATTGAACTTTTAGGTATAACAACGGTAGCATTTGCCTCCATTTTGAGAGTCCAAATTACTACGTGGTTTCTTGGATCGGAGGCCCATGAATTGGGATTAGAAGTACCTCCATTAACATCTCCATAGGCTCCATGAATGAGTCTGATTTCAGTTCTCTTTCCTCTAGGATCTTCCAATTTAACGGTAGGTATTTCCTCCTCCCACAACATAGAAAAATGAGGAGGAACATCCTTTGAGACCTTGGGAAGGTTCAACCAAAGTTGAAATATTTCTAGTGGATTCTCAACATCTTTTTCTAGGAGCGGAAACATCTCTGAATGCTGTACTCCAGAGCCGGCAGTCATCCATTGTACGTCTCCAGAACTATAACGACCTGCCGCTCCCAAAGAATCGGCATGATCTACAACCCCTTCTTGAACTACGGTTACCGTTTCAAAGCCGCAATGGGGATGAGCAGGAAAACCAGGAACAATCTCTCCATGATACATTCTAAAACCATCCTTAATATTAAAGTCTTGGCCTAAATTCCGTCCAGAAAGAGATGCTTTGGGTCCTAGATTTTCATTTCCCCGTGGGTATTCATCTCGGTGATAGGCACAAAACAAAAAAGGATCTTCTGTTGCCCAAGGAAAGCCGAGAGGAGTGATTTCAAAGTTTGATGAACTCATTGAGTATTTCTTTATGAATAAACCCCAGAAACCAATAAAAAGTTTTGCCACCAAGGCTTTCTAAATCCCTTGTATTTAAATCATGGTAAACCCTTATAATGGATAGGGTTTGTTTGTTTTAAAAATGCGAGAAAGGTTGTAGATTCATCTGGGGAGGAGGCTTGGTGGCCCCCGTTTCAAAATATTATGGAATCCACTTTATATCCTCAAAGTTGGGCTTCCGTTTTTCCAAGAAGGCATTGCGTCCTTCCTTTGCCTCATCTGTCATATAGGCAAGTCGAGTTGCTTCACCTGCAAACACTTGTTGCCCTACCATACCATCATCGGTGAGGTTAAAAGCAAACTTGAGCATTTTGATAGATGTTGGAGACTTTTCTAAAATTTCCTGGGCCCAATCAAAAGCTGTATCCTCTAATTCTGCATGAGGAATGGCTGCATTTGCCATACCCATATCTACGGCATCTTGAGCAGAGTAGTTTCTTCCTAAGAAAAAGATTTCTCGTGCCTTTTTCTGGCCTACCATTTTGGCTAAATAAGCCGATCCATAGCCACCATCAAAGCTGGTGACATCAGCATCTGTTTGTTTAAAAATAGCGTGTTCTTTAGATGCCAAGGTCAGATCACATACTACATGTAGGGAATGACCTCCACCCACGGACCAACCGGGAACCACAGCAATCACTACCTTAGGCATGAATCGAATCAACCTTTGAACTTCTAAAATATTAAGTCTGGGCATTCCATCGTCATCAACATAACCTTGGTGACCTCGAGCGTTTTGATCTCCACCCGAACAGAATGAATACACTCCATCTTTTGGAGAAGGGCCTTCTGCAGAAAGGAGCACGACTCCAATATTAGTATCCTCTCTGGCATCCAAGAATGCTTCGTAAAGTTCTCCTACTGTTTTTGGCCTAAAAGCATTCCTCACCTCGGGTCGATTAAAGGCTATACGAGCAACCTTACCCCTTTTCTTATAGGTAATATCTGAGTATTCTTTTACGGTTTTCCAATCTGCTGACATGATGTTCTGTGATTAATTCTTTTTTGTTAACCTTATTTTAGGGCTCTAAAATACTGTTTTAATTGCTCTGCATTTTGACTCGATGGGGTAAAAACCTCTAGAATTTTGGGTCCGCCCGCAGGGTCAAAAAAATCTTTCAACTCCTCCGCTAATTCTTTCTCCGTGTGAGCCATAGAGTAGTCAATACAATAAGAATTTGCGATTCCTTTAGCGGTAAAACTATGAGCTGCTTCAAAGTTTTTTTCCATAAGACCCGTAGTCTGTGGACCCGAAATATATCTAAAGATTCCGCCCCCTCCGTTATTGATCACTAAAGTCCTCAAATTATGCGGAACATGCGGAGAGAAAAAGGCATTACTATCGTAGAAAAAAGAAAGGTCCCCTGTAATTATTACGTTGAGGTTTGTATCTATTTCTGCAAAACCTGCCGCTGTACTGAGGGTACCATCAATACCACTGGTTCCCCGGTTGCAATATTGAGAGTGGCTCCTTCCTTGATCAAACAATTGAGCATATCTAACGGGTGTGGAGTTTGCCAAGTGTATCACTGCATCCTTTGGTATAGAGGAAAAAGCAGTTTCTATGGCTTTCATATCTCCCCAACCCACCTGTTGACAAAAATCTATATGCTTTTGATGGGTATCCTCTCTTCTTTGCTCCCAAGCTTTTTTCATCGGATATGAGGCTTGTTTTTCTTCCAACGGAAGTCGCTCTAAGAAATCATGTGGTTGAGCATCTATACTTCTACTCAAAACCTGATAGGTATCTGGATGGGGGGTACCCTCCCCTACGTGCCAATGTTCGGCAGGCCGGACATTTCTCAGAAAGGCCTTGATCTTTTTACTTACTACAGCACCTCCCAAGGTCAGAAGAATATCGGGGGTTAAGCTGGGATAATCCTCTAAACTTAAAGGCATAACATATCTGTCAATGTGTCCAAAACCGCCTGGAATAAAGGTGTTACTCGTACTCTCATGAAGAACCACCACCGAGGGATCCGCTGCGAGTTGAGTCAGGGCTTTACTCCAATTGGGCTGCGGGTTTGATTGCCCAACCAAGATTATTTTTCTTTTGGACTTAGACCACATCTCTGAGGTCTGCCTAAGAGCCTGTGCATCAATAACGGGCGCCGATGGATTTCTAACAATTGACTTTGCAGGTAATTCAGTTCCTTCAAAAAGGTCATATAGTGGTTCGTCAAAAGGCATATTAATATGCACGGGACCTTTGTTGGAACCTACCGCAGCATTTAGAGCTTCATTGATTACTCTTTGATTAAAGGCTATGGTTTGGAAATCATCTACATCCCGCTTAAGGCCTACTTGATATCGTATATGATTAGAAAATACATTCTCTTGTCTAATGGTTTGACCGTCATTTTGGTCTACCCATTCTGCCGGCCTATCTGCAGTTAAAACAATGAGGGGTATTCGTTGATAAAAGGCCTCCGCAATGGCTGGGTAATAATTTAAAGCGGCGCTACCTGAAGTACAACAAATCACTACAGGATCACCGGATGCCTGGGCCATTCCCATGGCGTAAAAAGCAGCTACCCTTTCATCGGGAATTACATAGGTAGTAAATTGAGAATGATTGGAGAATCCTATCACCAAAGGAGCATTTCGGGATCCTGGAGAAAAAACAACTCTGGAAATACCATGGTCAGCACACAATGTAACCACGTCTCTAACACTTTTCTTTGAAGATTGAATCATATGGATAATACCCTTCTAAGGGTAGACATTTTCTTTTCGGTTTCTTCCCACTCAGCTTGTGCATCACTTTCGGCAGTAAGACCTCCACCGGCCCAAAGAGTTACTCCACCGGAAACAAAGTTAAGGCACCTTAAGTTCACAGCTATATTACTCAAATCATGTGACCATTCTCCCAAAAAACCTGAATAAAGCTTCCTGTCTAAATCTTCCTTTTTTAGCAAATGATCTTGAGCCAGGTCTCTAGGTATTCCACATACAGCTGGAGTAGGATGTAGATCGTCTATCAAACTTACTAAGTCTTTCACCATCGAAGAATCCCCTTCTATGTCTGTACATAGATGCTCGATTGGACCGGCAGACTTTGTTCTCAAAGGGCTAAAACTGAGTTTTGACACCTTGTGCTCTTGGAGTTTTTCTTTTAAAAAATCTGTTACATAGGCCTGTTCAAGGCGTTCCTTGGCACCCCAGTCCCCTTTTATTCCGGCAGACCGTGTTCCCGCAAGACTCATGGTATAGAGAGAGTCCTCTTCTGTTTTCAACAACAGTTCAGGCGTAGCTCCCATCCAACAGCCCCAATCAGGGTGGTTTAACAAGTATATGTGGGCTTGGGGATAGGCTGTGCAGAGTTGTTGAAAACCCACAAAAGGGTTTACCTGACAGGAGACAAATTCGGACCGAGCCGTAACCACCTTATTTAAAGAAGAGGTATTCATAGCCTCTACCATTTGATGCACCAACCCAAGATACTCCGCGTGGTTTTTATGGGTAGCAGCGTCGGGTTCCTCTAAGGGCTTTTTAAAATTTATTTCGGAATGATTAAAATAATCATCTGAAACCAATTCCTTAGATTGTATACTCCAATTTTCCGTTTTACCGTGATAGGGAGAAATCAAGAATCTATGATCTCCATGAAAATCATCATGCAGATCATATCTATAGATGGAGTCACTTCCTCCCCAACGCAAAAAAATCTCTGCACTATTTTTCATCCACAGAAATAATCATATTGGTTAACTTTCCCAGTGAGATTAGTGTACCCTTTTCGTCCTCAACTCTCACCGACCAAACATGCATTCGTCCTCCCTTGTGTTCTAAGGTTCCTGTTGCCCGGACCTTCCCGCTCTTTATTGACCGAACATGGTTACATTGGAGTTCTATGCCAACTGCTGCTTTTTGAGGCGGTAAATGAAGAAAAGAACTTGCGCTTCCGAGGGTTTCTACCAATGCTGCTGTGGCACCGCCATGCAACAATCCCATAGGCTGATGAACCCTGGGATTAACGGGCATAGTAGCTACTACTTTTAGAAAGTCTTCGCTCACCTCGGTAAACTGAATCTCTAAATTCTCTAGCAAGGTATTAGGAGAAAACTCATTGAGTCTATAAAGGGCTTCTTCTTTGGTCATGAGAGTTGTGCATTAGGTGTGCAAAATCCAAAGATACTGCGTAAAATTAATTTTTGTGTGGAGTCTCAATTTGCCTTACCAAGGGAATGAGTTTTTCTTCTATTCTCTTGGAGTTTAAAGCCTCTTGAATGATCTGTTTTTCTGAACGCTTTAGATGCCAAGAAAGACTTAACTCCTGCTCCCCTTTGAGCAGGGAATACGTCCGTACACGCAAGGGAAAATCAATCCAGCTTTTGGAGTACATGGCAGCTTCATTTTCAGAAAACCCTTGCCAATTAGAAAAGCTGGTTACAATTCCACCTACAGGCTTTATCAAAGCATCAAGACGTGTACTATAGGGTGTTCCCATAAGATTTTGATCCATTGGTTTGTTTGCCAAAAGCTTAACAAAAGTTACTCCCGAAGTGTTTTGAGCAATCCACTCCCTAAACACGTAAACAAACCTAAGTGAGAGTTCAAATCCATCGTTATCTCTAGCTCCCGCATCAATAACTTCTATAGGAGGGTTACTGGGAAGGGTCACCAAAGGGGTAATATACGGGAAGGTCGCTGACATTCTAAGAGCGGTGGTAAAAAGTAAATTATCCGCTCCTTGATCTTTAAAAAATCTAGAAAATTCTAAGGCATCATATTGTGTAGGAGATGGCTTTAGGTAAGGGTTAGAAACATGGGTTAAGAAGGAAAGGCCTTGCGGCGAAATCAGCAGTCGTCTACCATCACTAATAACCGTTGGTGCTAAAATTAAACGCGGCATGAGCCCATTGGATTCTAATTCTTTGTATTGACCCAGGGGCCTATTAAAGAAATCCAGAGTATTCTCGTTGAGCTTCTCATCAAAGGCGTATCCCCTATCCCTTGGATACACCTCTCCTGCATAGTGGACTTTCTCAAAGTTAAAAAACAAATCATTTACTGCCATTCCAAATCCTACAGGATTTAACACGTCCTTTCCCAAATCCTCTAATGGAGATTTCATATTCAGAGCATACGGGTCTACCCTATTTTTCCTGTATACATACTCTCTATAAAAGGCCGCGCCCACCATACCACCGCTTGATCCTGTTATCAAAAAGGAATGTTTGCTAAGGCCTCCATAGGAAAGGCTATCTGCCTTCTGCATCCAACCAAAGGTCCAGAGAGAAGATCGCAAACCTCCTCCCGAACTATTGATAATAATCAGCGGCGGGTTTTTGTCCTTTGGAAATTGAGCCCTCCATTGATTCAATTGACGCAACATCTCTCGGGTGTCATCCTCCACTATAGAGTCAGAAGAAAACGCCTTTAATCTATTATATGAATATTCAGAGGGCACTGCTCTATAATTAAGGCCATAGGCAAAATGAGTTTTTTGTAATCCAGGAATACCACTCACATAATTGAGCAGGATTACTACCACAATTCCTACAGTATAGGTCCAGGTTTTAAGCCAAGAAAACAGGGCTCCTGTTACCAATAGATAAACCGTAAACAATAGAATTATGCTAGATGCCGCAGGAATGCGCAAAAGCGGAATATTTGAAGCAAGACTTAGGGAGGTAAAGATCAACAACAGGAGTAAAAAAAATACCCCCGCCTGATTTCTGTGTTGTTGTAGGGTTTCGGAAATTTCATTCACAGAGTAATGATCGGTAGAACGGGCTCTGCGCAAAACAAAAAAATTCTTCAGGTAAATCCTAACCCTACTGACAGTTTCCAACTCCATTTCCTGATCTGATTTTTTACGCCAAAAGGCAAAAGTAGAACGCTCAATTTTTTCGGAAACGGTCTGCAGAGGAGTTTTTTTCAGGGTGCTAAAGAAATAGGAAAATACAAGGGATAGGGTAAGAATCACTCCTCCATTTAAAGCCAAAATAAAAAACATAGACTCCCAAAAACCAAATCCTTCTTGCTGAGCAGAGATTGCAATGGTGTAGGAATAAAATGCGATAAAGGCAACGGGCAATAGCGAATTGTTAATACTAAATCGGTAGAGAGGCCTTGCTAAAGTGGCCAAAAAAGGAAACCGAAAACTGTAAAACAAATAACTAGAAACATGAAAGGCCATAATAAATAACCCCAAAAAGGAACCCGTAATTAAATAGGATAAGGCATTTACTTCACCCATATATTCCGGGGTCTGAAACAAGAAGGGAATCCCTATGGAATAAAACAATTGTCCACCTACCATCCCAAAGAGAACCAACCAAAAGGCCACTAACAATAAGCTTCTTCTCAAATGTAGGATGAGAAGGTAAACCGGAAAGAACCAATAGAGATTATTTAAAAGCCTGCGCAATGCTCCCATGAGAACGTATATTTATCATCTTCTATTCTGGGTATAAACCAAATTGCTGAAGGTGATGCCTAAAGTGTTTAAAATGTAGTTGCAGAGTCTCCTCTGCATTTAGATGCCCAAAGCTAGGATGAAAAGAAACGAAATTCTTTCTTTTTTGAGTTTCTTCCACAAACTTGGGAATAAAGGCTAGAAGATCCTCTAGATTTTGTGTATAGTCCTCAACATCTGGTTGATTGTGATAAAAATATGGCATGGGCGCAGACTGAGGAAAGGGCTTGTCACTCATCAAAAAAGCCTTTGCGCGCGGTAATTTTTCGGACGGAAAATTTAATTCTCCATCTGCAATTTCCAAGGACCCCTTTAACCCCAATCGCAAATGTCTAAGCATTGCAGAGGCGTTTAGTTCACCCCATTTAGGCTGAGCTTCTGGCGTGAGTTTCTTCAGGTACTCTGGAACGGTTTCTAAAAAATACTTCATAGGGGTTCTCTTTTATTATGGAGCTTGAACAAGGGTCAAGGTAACAGCATCTTTATTGCGAATTCGAAATTTCTTCCCTCTGTATCTCTTTTGAGTTTCTACAGAAATGGTTTTTTTAGGAATACCCAGCTTTAATAACACCCTCTCCAAGTACAACTTCCTTTGAGCCAAAAGAACCTCGTCTCCTCTTTTCTCATAGAGGGTGAAAACAAATTGATAGTCTCCTGCATTAGAAATCATCTGCACCAAGTACTTCAGGTTGTGTTCGCCTTTGGGTTCTAAGTTCTCAGCATTTTTAAAAAAGGGCATGCCATAAACCTCCCAAGTCCACATCTCTGCTTTTAGTTGGGAGGCATTAAACTTTGAGCGAGGCTTAAATTTTGTGCTGGTAATTTTTATTTCTACCCTTCTGTTTACCGCCTGCGTGGCCTCATCAATTTCTTTAACCAAAGGCTTTTTATTGCTAAACCCTTTTGCTTTTAAGCGGTCAGGGTGAATTCCTCTGTCAACGAGGTAGTATTTAACCATTTCTGCCCTTGCTTGGCTGAGTTGTTGATCACCCATGCAGCAGACATGACCTTGAATCTCTATAGAAATTTTAGGATTCTCTTCCAAAAAGAGCAAGAGTTGAGCAAGAGGTTCATAGGCTTCGGCCATTGGAATGCTTTGATTCCCTACAAACTGAAGGTTTGTTATGGCAAAAGTTGTCCCCCTCTCTAAAGGCAAGTCAGCAAGGTTCTCGCTAAGGGCCAAGGGGACGATAAACTCACATCTTCTATTCTTATAAAAGTTCTCAGTTCCCTGGTACTTTAACTCTCGCTTTCCCTTGCCCACTGTGGCCAAAACACCCCTGTCTATGCCACGACTCACCATGTAATCTCTAACGGCTATTGCCCTAGACACTGACAGGTCATCATTGTATTTCATGGTTCCAGTAGAATCACAATGACATTCTATGGTCAAGGGATTATTGAGGGGGGTATTTTCTTTTATCCAAAGATCTAAGGCCTGTTTATCTCTAGGAGTAAGTAAGTAGGAATCTACATCAAAAAACACAAAAACTGCAGATGTAGAAGGGGTACTTTGTCCCAAGACCGTTACGGTTCCCAGAAGGAATAATAGGCCAAACAGAAGGGTGACTTTTATAGGTGTATTCATTACGGAAACAACGCTGGGTTCTAACAATTGGTACACAAATATGACCATTTTTACCCCCAAAAGGCAAGGGTGTAAAGAAAAATCTATTTTATATATTCGACGCATGCGAATATTCTGGAAGCAATTCCTAAAAATCAAAGGTTGGTCTACCCCAAACCCCTTCCCACAGGAAATGTCCAAAGCTCTTGTGATTGTTGGGCCACACAGTAGTAACTGGGATTTTATAAATGGACTAGCGGTACGCTCTGTAGAAAAACTTACCCATGTAAAGTTTCTGGGAAAGGCAGAGCTATTTAGGTGGCCCTTTGGATTTGTTTTTAGGTCATTAGGTGGAACTCCTTTGCACCGAGGAGAAGGCGGACAAGTAGAATCTGTTGTAAAAATGATTAGGGAATATCCAGGAGACCTTCTCATTGCCATGGCGCCAGAAGGCACCCGTAAAAAAGTAGACCAACTCAAAACCGGTTTTTATCACATTGCCAAAGAAGCACAAATCCCCTTAGTTTTAGCGGCAATAGATTACCGAAAACGAGAAGTGGTTTTTGGAGAGGTCATGTACCTCACCCAAAACATGGAAGATGACCTACATAAAATCACTCAATGGTTTGCTCAATTCCAAGGTTACAACCCTGATCAAGATCTTCATCACCTTGCAGATTAGGCGTATCACTGGAGGGACTTATGACCCCCTGTTTCGTTTTATTTACTTGTCGATAACTTTTAACCCTTTTTTAGGAGTCATTTGGCAAAAGTTTTGAACCTTAGCGTTTTACAAAAAACATTCACCACCATAATTCAAATTGAAAGAATGAAAAAATCTTGGATTGCCCTACTAGTATCTGGAGTATTGATCTCCGGGTGTGTATCAAAAAGTAAGTTTACCGAACTTGAAGACCGAAATAACAAGGTAGAAACTGAACTGAGCCAAGCCCGATTGGAATTGGCAAAATGTCTTTCAGAAAAAGAAGCCAAAAACGAAGAACTTCTACACCTTAGAGAATCCAATGCAAGTTTATTAAACAGTGTGGGGAATTTATCTACACTATCATCTAAGGAAGCGGAAAACCTAGAACGCTCCCTAGAAAGTATAAAACAGAAGGACTTGATGATTACCAATCTTCAGGAAGCGGCTACTCGAAAAGACTCCGTTACCCTAGCTTTGGTTACAAGCCTCAAGGGAGAGTTAGGAGACTTGGGAGATGAAGATGTAAGTATTAATGTAGAAAAGGGAGTGGTTTACATTTCTATTTCTGACCGATTGTTATTTAAGAGTGGTTCCTCCAAAGTTGGTGATGATGCCAAGGTGGTATTGGGTAAAGTTGCCGAGATCTTACAAAATAAACCAGATCTAGAAATCATGGTCGAAGGACATACAGATTCCGACCCCATTGCAGCGCCAAACATAGAGGACAATTGGGACTTAAGTGTAAAGAGAGCGACCTCCATTGTTCGCGTTCTTCAAAAAGATTACAAAGTAGCTCCCGAACGTATGACCGCTGCTGGAAGAGGTCAATACCTTCCCTTGGCGAGCAATGATACAGCAGAAGGAAAAGCCACCAATAGAAGAACCAAAATCATTGTTCTTCCCCACTTAGACCAATTTTATGGAATGATAGAGGAAGGTCTAGAAAAACAAGCCGAGTAGACGTCCATTGCAACTTTTTTGAGTTTACGAGCTCAAAGGAATACAGTACTTTTAAGAGTTCTTCTTAATTTGCATGAAGGCCTCTTTTTAAAATTTGATCTATGAAGTGTTACAGGAATCGCATTATTGCATTTATCATAATGGCCATAGCCGCTACAGCAGACCTCTGGGCCCAGGACACAACCCAACCCTCTGACTGGCCTAAGGTTATTGAACAGGAAGATTTTACCACCACCCTGTATACACCTCAATTGGAATCCTTTAAGAGTAATATTCTAGAAGGTAGAATGGCCTTATCTGTAAAAACACCCAATGGAAAATTGATTTTTGGGGCCCTATGGTTTTCTGCCCAATTGCACACAGACAAGGACACCCGAATGGCTACCATGGAGGACTTTTCCATTCCAAAAATTGTCTTTCCTGATATAGAAGATAGTTCTTCGGTAGAAAAATTCAAAAAGACCTTAGAAAAAGAAATTACCAGCTGGCATACAGAAACCTCTTTGGATGTTATTATTGCGGCTTTAGATGAAGCGGATAATGGGAATTTGCAAAAGGACCAAGTTAAGAATGCACCCCCTAATATTCTTTACAGAGAAAAGCCTGCAGTATTGGTCACCATAGATGGAGAACCCAAATACAAAACTCCAGATGGCGAAAGTTTTAAGTATGCCGTAAACACGCCCTTTTTATTAATCAATCAGGACGATAGATACTTTTTGAAGGGTGGTGATTTATGGTTTCAATCAAAAGACCTAAAAACTGGCTGGAAAGAAGCCTGGAATGTACCCAAATCCATTAGGACATGGGCAGATAAAAACACCCCCAAGGACAGTCAAAAAGACCCCGATTTAGATGAAGATGTAAATACTTCACCCGAAATTATTGTAGTCACCTCTCCTTCAGAATTAATACAAGTAGATGGGGACCCTGATTACGAAGCTATTCCTAACACAAAGTTACTCTACATAAAAAACACAGAGTTTGATCTGATTATGGACATTGACTCTCAGCAGCATTTTGTGCTTATTACCGGAAGGTTTTATTCCACAAAAAATGTAAAAGAAGGTCCTTGGAATTTTATTGAACCTGATAAACTGCCAGAAGATTTTGCAAAGATTCCCAAGGAGTCCTCCATTTCTTCGGTAAAAGCCTCCGTCCCCAATACCCAGGAAGCAAAGGATGCCCTTTTAGAACAAACCATACCACAAACAGCGGAGGTAGACAGAGCTACGGCAACCACCACAGTAAAGTACGATGGCGACCCCCAGTTTAAACCAATAGATGAAACCTCTATGGAATATGCGGTCAACACATCCTCTACGGTAATTAAGGCAGACGGAAATTATTACGCAGTTGAGAATGGTATTTGGTTTATTGGGTCCTCACCCATGGGACCTTGGAAGGTCAGTGATACACGCCCCGTAGAAGCCGATAAAATACCCGCTTCTTCTCCTGTATACAATGTAAAATATGTTTACATCTACGAATCTACTCCTGAGGTAGTTTATGTAGGATATACTCCAGGATATACCTACTCCTATGTATATGGAGGGGTTGTTGTCTATGGAACCGGTTACTATTACACACCTTGGTATGGAGCGGTCTATTACCCTAGGCCAGTGACCTATGGATATGGAGTACACTACTCTCCTTATGGAGGATGGGGGTTCTCTGTAGGATTTAGTTACGGATGGGTAGGTTGGGGATGTCACCCATACTATAGACCCTATTGGGGCCCTCGTGGATATTATCCAGGATATAGACATGGGTACCACCATGGATATCATCATGGATACCACAATGGGTACAGAGCAGGGTACAATGCCGGAAAGAACAATAACCGCCCTCCTAGAAATGTTTACAACAATAAACCAGGAGTAAGACCGAGTAGACCTTCTATAGGGCAACGTCCTAATACTGGGCAAAGACCTAATACGGGACAAAAGCCTAGCACAGGGCAACGTCCTAGCGCAGGGCAGAGACCCAGTACAGGAGGCAGACCCTCAACAGGCACTCCTACTCAAAGGCCATCCACTGGTGGAACACCTTCCAAAACACCCAGTACTCGACAAAACAATGTATACTCAGACAAAAAAGGAAATACCTACCAACGTCAAAACAATGGTTCTTGGAACAGCACCTCCCCTTCTAGATCCAGTCCTTCTCGCAATCAGCAACAACAGCTGAATAAGAGTTACCAGAACCGTAGCAGGGGTCAATCTAACTCAAGACCTCAGCAACGCTCTTCTCCCAGTAGAATGGGGGGTGGCGGAGGCCGCAGAAGATAGGAGAAACCAAATATCAGTCCGAATAAAAAGGGCGACTCCGCAGAGTCGCCCTTTTTATTTGGGTCTTATTAAACAGAGTTTAGATTACAAGTGAATCACCTCTCCGTAAGCTTCTGCAGTAGCTTCCATCACCGCTTCTGACATGGTCGGGTGAGGATGAACCGCTTTAAGAATTTCCATTCCTGTGGTCTCTAATTTTCTGGCAACTACGGCTTCTGCAATCATTTCGGTAACATTGGCACCTATCATATGACAACCTAACATTTCGCCATATTTTGCGTCGTAGATCACTTTGATAAATCCATCTTTATGACCGGCTGCAGAGGCTTTTCCTGAGGCTGAGAATGGGAACTTCCCAACCTTGAGTTCATAGCCAGCTTCTTTTGCTGCCTTTTCTGTCATACCTACAGAAGCAACTTCTGGAGAACAGTAGGTACATCCTGGAATGTTTCCGTAGTCGAGTGCCTCCACTTTGTGGCCAGCAATCTTTTCTACACAGATAATACCTTCGGCGGAAGCTACATGAGCTAGCGCTTGTCCCTTTACGATATCGCCAATGGCGTAATAGCCAGGAACATTGGTTTGATAAAAATCATTTACCAAAACCTTGCCTTTATCGGTAGCAATACCTACACCCTCTAGTCCAATATTTTCTATGTTGGCTATTACACCTACAGCACTAAGAACTACATCTGCCTCTATTACTTCTTCTCCTTTTTTGGTTTTTACATGAACCTTGGATACTTTACCGGAGGTGTCAACAGAAGTAACCTCTGCAGAAGTCTTGATTTTAATTCCTGACTTTTTAAGTGACCTTTCCAATTGCTTGGAAACATCCTCATCTTCTACGGGAACAATAGTAGGCATATACTCTACTACGGTTACTTCCGTACCCATTGAGTTATAAAAGTTTGCAAATTCTACACCTATGGCTCCTGAACCTACAACCACCATCTTTCCGGGTTGCTTTTCTAGGGTCATGGCCTCTCGGTAACCGATGATTTTTTTGCCGTCTTGTGGTAGGTTGGGAAGTACTCTAGAACGACCTCCTGTAGCAATAATAATATGCTCTGCAGAGATTGTTTTGGTTTCCCCTCCTTCTGATTTTACTTCAATCTTTTTTCCTGGAAGAACCGTTCCGTAACCCATGATTACATCAATCTTGTTCTTTTTCATCAAAAACTGAACACCATTGGACATGCCTTCGGCAACTCCACGGCTTCTCTTTACCACAGCAGAAAAGTCTTTATCAAAATCACCAACGGTAATTCCATAGTCTCCGGCGCTCTTTATATAATCAAATACTTGAGCACTTTTGAGCAGGGCTTTAGTAGGAATACACCCCCAGTTTAGACAAACGCCTCCGAGGCTTTCTTTTTCTACAATGGCAGTCTTAAGGCCTAATTGCGAAGCGCGAATGGCGGTTACATAACCACCAGGACCGCTTCCCAAAACGATTACATCATAATCCATGAGTCGTAATTTTTTGGATTGTTTATTGAATGCCAAAAATAGGGATTTTAACGATGCTTATCCTCTTTTTTGAATACTTGTTTACACTAGGGGCAAGACGCCACTATTTGACATATTGGTTTAGCCAATTATTTAAGATCCGTCTTCCTTCTGGACTTAGAATAGATTCGGGATGAAACTGAACAGCACATACCTGATGTTCAAGGTCTTCTATAGCCATCACCACACCTTCTGTACTCTTAGCCACTACTTTCCAGCCTTTAGATAGAGACGATTCTTCTACGGCCCAACTGTGATACAAACCGACCTTTGTAGGGTTAGAAACACCATAAAACAGCCCATTCTCATTGTGAAGTACCTCTCTTTGAAGGCCGTGTTTCACATCCTTAAGGTTGTATAACCTAGCTCCCGAAAATTGAGCTAGTCCTTGGAGTCCAAGACATACACCTAGGATAGGCATTTTCCCAAAACTTTCCGCTATTATTCTCATAAGAGACGGGGATTCCTCAGGTAATCCTGGCCCGGGGGAGAGTACCATAGCCTCATAACTATCCCATGGAGCAACGGGTGCCAAGTCTACCCTGCACACATCTACCTCACAATGACTTGCCTCTAAATAGTGAGCCAAGTTGTGGGTAAAGGAGTCGTAATTGTCAATGATTAACAGTTTCACGGTATAGGGGATGAAAAGCGAAATTAGTAATATTGTGTAATTGTAACCTCCAAAAACAAAAAATGAGAAAAATCATTCACACTCCCGCAGCTCCTCAAGCAATAGGTCCCTACAATCAAGCCATACTCTCAAATGGGACTTTGTACTTGAGTGGACAGATTGCCTTGGAACCAAACAGCGGAGAGCTGATGAACGATTCTATAGAATCCGAAACTCATCAAGTTCTCAAAAACATGGGTGCTGTTTTAGCAGAAGCTGGAATGAATTACCAAAATGTAGTAAAGTGTACTATCTTTATGAGAACCATGAAAGACTATGCGTCAGTCAATAAAGTGTATTCTGAGTATTTTTCTGAACGGTCTCCTGCCCGTGAGGCGGTTGCAGTTTCCGGCCTGCCTAAAGATGTAAAAGTAGAAATCTCTGCCATCGCAGTGGCAGACTAAATCAAGGGAGATGAAAAAGGTTATCATTTGGATCTTAGGTATTATTGTGTTTTTAGTAGGCGGTGGAATTATTGGATTGCAATACCTAAAGAACCAAACCAAAAGTCTTAGCCCTGAGAGGGAGATTCACTTTGCAGTAGATAACCTTGCTATTGATGTTTTTTATTGTCGTCCCTCAGCCAGGGGACGTAAAGTTTTTGGTCAAGGTGCCTTGGTTCCCTATGATCAAGTCTGGAGAACAGGTGCCAATGAAGCCACAACATTTTCTACCCAATCAGATATATATTTAATGGGTGAATTATTACCTGCTGGAGAATATACTCTCTGGACCATCCCGGATACCACACAATGGAATGTGATTTTTAATAACAAGCAATACGCTTGGGGGGTAAATTACGAAGGATTGCCCAGTAGGGAAATTGCATTTGATGTTTTAAACCTAGAAATCCCAGCAGAAAAGAGCCCTCATTACATAGAAATGTTCACCATAGATGTAGATGCTGAAGGGCTCTCTTTAGCCTGGGAAAACACTCACATTGAGGTTCCTTTTGGGAGTGAGCCCATCTTGTAAATCCCACCTAAACTTACATCTTTTAGGGACTCTCAAGCCCTATCCAACCTGTTTTCAGATCTTAGAATTGACCTTGTAAACCATCATTCAAGAATCTTGGTGATGGACCTAAAAAAACATTTTTTCTTTGAAGGCATAGCCCTACCTTTGTCTTTTCATTTTTACAAAGAAAACATTAGAGATGATTAACATTACGCTTCCCGATGGATCGGTAAAACAGGTAGAGAGTGGATCTTCTGCCTTGGATGTAGCAAAAAGCATCAGTCACGGACTTGCAAGAGCCGTGTTGTCTGCTAAGTTTAATGGCGAAACCGTTGAACCTTCTACCCCCTTAACCACAGACGGTTCTTTGGTTTTATTTACCTGGGATCAAGCGGAAGGTAAGACTGCCTTTTGGCATTCCTCTGCTCACGTATTAGCACAAGCTCTAGAGGAACTATACCCCGGGGTACACCTAACTATTGGTCCTGCTATCAGTCAAGGTTTTTACTATGACATTGATTTGGGAGAACAAACCATTTCTGAAAAAGACATTCCGAGCATAGAAAAGAAAATGATAGAAATGGCTCGTCAAAAAGCCGAATTTTCTATGCGAGAGGTGAGTAAAAAGGATGCCCTAGAATTTTATAAGGGTAATCAATATAAAACCGAGCTTATTGAGAACCTAGAAGATGGAACCATTACTTTTTGTGACCACTCCAACTTTACGGATCTATGTAGAGGAGGTCATATTCCCAACACCGGCCTAATAAAGGCCGTTAAGGTGACTAATATTGCTGGTGCTTACTGGAGAGGGGATGAAAACAATCCTCAACTTACCCGCGTTTATGGCGTTTCTTTCCCCAAGGCTTCTATGCTTGAGGAATACAATTTCTTAATGGAAGAAGCCAAGAAAAGAGATCATCGCAAACTGGGTAAGGAGCTGGACCTGTTCACTTTCTCCCAAAGAGTAGGTCAGGGACTTCCCTTATGGCTACCCAAAGGAGCCGCCTTGCGCGAACGCCTAGAAAACTTTCTCAAGAGAGCGCAAAAAAAGGGAGGGTACCAACAGGTAATCACTCCTCACATTGGAAATAAAGAATTGTATGTGACTTCAGGTCACTATGCCAAATACGGTAAAGACAGTTTCCAACCCATAAACACTCCTGAGGAGGGAGAAGAGTACTTACTCAAACCGATGAACTGTCCTCACCACTGTGAGATCTATAAGAGTAGACCGAAGTCCTATAAGGATCTGCCCTTGAGATTGGCAGAATTCGGAACGGTATACAGATACGAACAATCAGGAGAACTCCACGGATTGACTCGAGTAAGAGGATTTACTCAAGATGATGCGCATATATTTTGTACTCCTGACCAATTAGGTGAAGAGTTTAAGAAGGTAATTGACTTGGTTCTTTATATATTCAAAACGCTAGACTTTCAAGACTTTACAGCTCAAATAAGCCTAAGAGATCCCAATAAACCAGAGAAGTACATTGGCGACGTGGAGAATTGGGAAAAAGCAGAAAAAGCCATCATGGTGGCTGCTGCCGAAAAAGAACTTAAAACGGTAATTGAATATGGCGAAGCGGCCTTCTATGGTCCCAAGCTTGACTTTATGGTTAAGGATGCCCTAGGGAGAAATTGGCAACTGGGGACCATACAGGTAGATTACAACCTACCGGAACGCTTTGAATTGGAGTACATTGGAGCTGACAATCAGCGTCACCGACCCATTATGATTCACAGGGCTCCTTTTGGTTCTATGGAGCGTTTTGTAGCCGTACTCTTGGAGCACTGTGCAGGGAATTTCCCCTTATGGCTTACTCCTGAGCAAGTTATCATATTACCTATCAGTGATAAATACCTTGAATACGCTCAAAAAGTTTCTACTTTGCTCGAAAATTCCGATATTCGCGCCCTTATTGACGAGAGAAGCGAGAAGACGGGTCGCAAGATTCGGGATGCTGAGGTGAGTAAAATCCCTTATATGCTGATTGTTGGTGAGAAAGAGGCCGCTGATGGTTCTGTGTCGGTTAGACGTCATGGCAAAGGTGATTTAGGGAGTATGTCTTTGGATGACTTTATAAATCAAGTAACCTCAGAGGTAGAAAAAGAGATAGAAGAAAACAATTAATTGGATTAGTAACCAAACTGTAACTATTGAGAAAAGGAGGAAGAAGAGGTTATAACAGACCCCAGCCCAAACCAGAAAATCCGCACAAGATTAACGAAAACATCCGTGCGCCTAAAGTAAGAGTTGTTGGAGACAACCTTCCAGAACCCATTGTGACTACCGCAGAGGAGGCTCTTAAATTGGCCAAGGATCAAGGATTGGATCTAGTAGAAATTTCTGGAAAGGCAGATCCACCCGTTTGTAAAATCATTGATTACAAGAAGTTCTTGTACGATCAAAAGAAAAAGCAAAAGGAGATTCAGGCCAAAGCTCAAAAGACCGTTATCAAAGAGATTCGTTTTGGTCCCAACACCGATGATCATGATTACGAGTTTAAGAAAAAGCACGCGATAGAATTTCTTAAGGACGGATCCAAACTCAAAGCCTTTGTTTTCTTTAAGGGACGTACCATTGTTTACAAAGACAAGGGAGAAATCTTATTATTGAGACTCGCACAGGAATTAGAAGAATGGGGTAAGGTAGAACAGATGCCTCGTCTAGAAGGAAAGCGAATGACCATGTTCATAGCTGCTAAGAAGAAAAAATAAGTCGGACGATACATAAAAAGAGGAAGAAATGCCTAAGATGAAAACAAACTCCAGTGCCAAAAAGCGTTTTAAGCTTACCGGTTCTGGAAAAATCAAAAGAAAGCACGCCTTTAAAAGTCACATTTTGACTAAGAAGGCTACAGATCGCAAACGTCGTTTAACAAAAGCCGGTTTGGTTGACAAAGCAGACGTTGCATCCGTTAAAAAGATGTTGAACATTTAATCGTTCTCCATCAGAGTTCATTAATTAACCCTGTGTAGGAGCAAAAAATAAAGTCCGTAAAATCGGCGCACTACTCAAAAAAATTAAAAATTATGCCAAGATCAGTAAATTCAGTAGCATCACGCGCACGTCGCAAAAAGGTGATGAAGCTTGCCAAAGGTTACTTTGGCCGTAGAAAGAATGTTTGGACGGTTGCTAAAAACGCCGTAGAAAAAGGACTTTCTTACCAGTACAGAGATCGCAAGAACAAGAAGCGTACTTTCCGCGCTCTTTGGATCACTAGAATCAATGCAGGAGCCCGTTTACACGGAATGTCCTACAGTGTATTTATGGGAAAACTAAAAACTAACAACATCGAACTTAACCGTAAGGTGTTAGCAGATTTAGCCATGAATCACCCAGAAGCCTTCACGGCCATTGTTAAAGGTCTAAAGTAAAAAACATCATACGACTTATTTTAACCCCGGTTTATCCGGGGTTTTTTTTGCCCTGTTCTTTAGCAACCTAAAACAGGCGAATATCATTTTAACGGCTGAGTCGGTAAAACACTATATGGCCACTGGGGGTTGTGGCTTGAACCATCCAATGATCACCCTGAAAAACCCTCTCTACCTCCACGGTATGTTGCCTCATGCCTTCCCAACGAGTATCCTCTGGCCGCACTAGAAACTTACCACGGTAACTCTTTCCACTGGGCTCCATTCCCATAGACAACAGATCTTCTGGCAGAACAAAGTTCACATCTCCCAAGAGCTTAGCCACAAGGGAATTCTTAGGGTTATCATATAAAAACTGAGCGGTACCCTTTTGTACCCATCTCCCTTTGTCCATTACCCATATTACATCGCTTACCCTAAAGGCATCTCTGGGATCGTGAAAAGTAAAAACAGCAGCCTTCCCGACTTCTTTAAGTGTTTTATATAGCCAACTACTTAACTCATTCTTATGTATGGGATCTAAATGACTAAAAGGCTCATCAAAAAGCAACAACTGAGGTTTTGCCACTAAGGCTTGAGCAATGGCAACTCTTTGCTTTTGGCCTCCACTCAGGTTTTCTACCTTGGTATTGTAATAGGGTTTCATCCCCAATCTTTGCAACCAACGCAAGGCTTTCTTTTCTTTGGCAGGGTCTCCTTTGATATGTCTTTGTACGTTTTCTAAAGTCGTTTGGTAGGGCAGTAGATCAAATTCTTGAGAGACCATACAAATTTCATCATGCCCGGGAATGAGTTTTTGATGAGCCCCTTCTAAAGGCTTTTTTCTATAGGTGATTTCACCCTTTTGCCAAGGCAACAAACCCGCCAAAAGCTTGAGAAGGGTGGATTTACCTGAACCACTCATACCAACCACGGACACCACCTCCCCTTGACGTAACTCAAATGAAAAATCAAAAAACAACTGCGGGGAGTTTGGATAGGAAAAATCCAATCCGGACAAATCGAGTTCTATGGAGTCTTTTTTAGAGGAAGTCACCTACGTTGCGATTTCGTTCATACTTAACATCCTTAAACAAGTTGGCTTTTATCCCTAACCCAAAAGTATAACTCTGCTGATATCCAAAGGGAACCCAGCTCACATTTAGCTGCCAACAATGAAGGTCACGAGCCAAGTTTACACGAGTAAAACTAAAGTCATTGGCCACAAAATCCCACCCTGATTGAATTCCTAAAACCCAATTAGGTGTAGGCTCAAAAGATGCCGTTACATCTAAAGTTTGAATCACATCGGTAACAAATCTATCTTCTGTAGTAGAGAAATAATCTCTCAGGTTCACAGAATACCCAAAACCAACGGCCCATGGAGCATTAAAGTCCATATACGAATCTAAATTGTAGTAATTGTAGTTTCCTTCCTCAAGACCCAAGGGATTCCCTCCTTGATCTGCAGATTGATTTCCCAAAGGTTCCCCACCATCGGAATCATCCTGACGACGAGAGCCCGAACCACGGGCCTTACCTTTTAAATCCCATCTAAGGTTAAAGACCGAATTGGTATGTCTAAGCAAAGTATTATTGACTTCCCATGCTGTTTTATTTACCCGAGTACCATCGCTTTCTACCCCGTAAAAATCAAAGGTTCCCGAATAGTTTACGGTAAAGTTATTTCCTAAAATAGTACTGGTGGCACTTACGTTAAGTGGAGCCCAGTTAAATTGATCTACCGAAAGACTATATGCAGTATAAAAAGAAAATCTATCTAGAATTTTAATTTTTCTAACGCCCGTAGAATCGCGATTGGAACCAATCTTTGCTTCCAAGGTATTCTTCACATTAAAACTCACCACACCGTTGAGTCCCGATCCTGGAGAACCATAGATATAACCGTTGTACCTGTTTAGGCTGGAAGTACCTCCTGTGCTATCTGACTGAACGGTTTGATAATATCCAAAAAATGGATCGGCGTAATCCGGAGAATAACTAAAGTTAACGGTAGGAGTCAGAACATGACGCAGTGCCTTTACCTTTCCATCAAAATTAAATTGACCATACATATTGGTACTCAAACCAGCACTCAGAGAAACATCTCTAACAGCAGAAAATTCATTGATGGTATCGGCAACAGCCGTTTGAGTAGAATCATCATATCTATATTCCAATCTACTGGGATACCACCTTTCATTGTAGGACATAGAAGGAGTCAAGACAAAATATTTGAGAACCTTTTCATTGGTGGCCACTCCCACCGAATGTCTGACCCCTAACCTGGACTCCTTATTTATGGCATAGTCTAAATTAGAAAGACCATCTATGGTGGTGTTTAACGTAGCTTCTGCATTTCCTGTATAATTAACACCTATGCGCTCGTACCATTTTTTCTTTCCTACCCTATTCTTTTTCTCGAATGGGTTGATTCGGGTCATAGTAAAGGTCAATTTTGGAAGGGTAACATCTACCTTTTCTGTCTTGTTATTTTGGGTATGAGCAGCCGTAACATTCAAAACAAAAGGAGTGCCTGACCATGACTTAGTCAGGTTAATTGTTGACCTCAAGGTATTGGTTAGGTAATTATCCAGGTCTGTATTATTATTCTGAAAATAGCTCTGACTCGCTAAGTTTACACTACTCGAAAAACGCAAATCAGGTCTGGCCTTAGGATCTTGGTTGTGGGTCCAATTAAACTGAAAATCTTTACTATCCTGATAAGGGAGTCCATAATCAACATAGGAAGGCTGGCCAAACTTCACCCTATTGTACTTAAAGAATACGTTTCCATTGTACTTGTATTTGACCTTATATCGAGAGCCGGCACTTGCGGCCCATCCTCCTTGAGTATAAATATCCGTTTTCAAGGTCAGGTCATAATAGGGGCTGATGGCCCAAAAGTATCCTCCGTTTATCAAACCAAAACCTCTATTTTTATTGGAGGTCCAGGTAGGAATAATAAAGCCCGAGGCCTTTTCTTCTTGGGTAGGAAAAAAACCAAAGGGAACAAATACTGGAGTAGGCACGTCCGCGACCTCAACAAAGGCAGGTCCAGTAACGATCTTATCCCCCACTATCACCTTTGCTTTTTTGGCCCTAATCTGAAAGTGAGGATGTTCCGCATTACACGTTGTAAATGCCGTTCCCTGAATATAAAAAGTGTTCTCGTTGGCCATTTTGACCTTTTCTCCATGAATGTACCCTTCTCCCTCCTGAGTGACAATGGTACTGATGTATGCCTTTTTGGTATCAAAGTTGTACCTCATGGTGTCTGTCCTATACACTTTACCTTTATCGGTAAAAACGGGAAGTTGGGTCAACTTACCTGTGGTGTCTAGAACGCCGGTGGCAATTACGGAGTTATCCGAAAAATCAATTTCGATAAATCCCGCTTCTAACTTGGTACCATCATACTCAACAATAGCCTGATTATACAAGTAGGCTTTGTTGGTAACTGGACTCATTTTTATGGAATCCTCTGCGTCACAAGTCACCAAATCACTGAAGACGGGATCATCTGCAGGCTTAACCGGACCAGCAGCCATAGACAATGAATCCAATCCCACGCTCGTTTGAGTAGTATCAGTCCCTTGACCATTTGCAGAAATGAACCCTGCGAATAAAACGGTTAATAAGTATAGACCAAACGTTGAACGCAAAGGCAAAAGAGATTCTTATTTTTGTAAAATAACGACAGGTCAAAGCTAAGCAAAAATCAAACCAATTACCCCTTTTGGGGCGAGACGACTCGAATTTTAACACCTATGATCAACAAACGGATTCAAATACTTTTTGTACTGGGATTATTACTACCCTCCTTGGGATGGTCTCCACGCAAAGCCGTTCGCGAGGGGGTGCACAAAGTAATCATTGACGCGGGGCATGGCGGAAAAGACCCCGGTAACTTGGGAACCGGGAGATACAAGTCCAGAGAAAAGCACATTGCCCTATCGGTTGCAAAACTCGTGGGTCAGTATATAGAAGAAAACATTCCCGATGTAACCATTGAGTACACACGTAAGACGGATGTTTTCTTAGAACTCAAGCAAAGAACAGATATTGCCAATAAGGAAGAAGCAGATTTATTCCTCTCTATTCACTGTGATGCCTTTACCAATCCAAAGGCCTATGGCAGCTCTTCCATTGTAATGGGAAAAAACCATACGGACGAAAATATGAGGATTGCCCAAAGAGAAAACTCAGTGATCTTTTTGGAGGAAAACTACGAGGAGACCTATGAAGGATTTGACCCTTCCAAACCTGAGACCTACATTGCTCTAACACTAATGCAAAATTCTTTTCACAAACAGAGCATTAGTTTTGCAGCCAAAATTCAAAATCAATTCAAGACCCGTGTAAAGAGAAAAGATAGAGGAGTAAAACAACAACCCCTTTACGTAACCAGCAGAACTACCATGCCTGCTGTATTAGTAGAACTTGGTTTCTTGACCAATGCCAAGGAAGAAGACTTTTTAAACTCTTCGAGAGGAAAGGAGCTAATGGCTTCGGCAATTTACAGGGCCTTTAAGGAATACAAGGCAGAAAGAGAATACATCGATTCTCTGAACACAAGGACGCCACCTTCCGGATTGGATCAAAAATTAGATGAGGTAATTCCCATTTCAGGAATCGAAGCTATAGAGGTCCCCCAGGTAGAATCTGATCCCGTGAATGTCCATCCCTTATTTTTTACTGTACAAATTGGATTGGGGAAAAATGAACTCGCCTGCACTCCTCAAAACTTTAAGGGCTTAGAAGGGGTTGCCTTTTATGAAGAAAACAAGTGGTACAAGTATACCTATGGTAATTTCTCTACCTATAAAGAAGCCGTTGAAGCTCAATCAGCAGCTGTTAAGGCGGGTTTTTCTGATGCTTTTGTTATTGCCATGAAAAATGGGAAGAGATTAAACCTTGACCAGGCAAGACGTGAAGCGGATAAATTGTAATATTGTATTAGCATAAAAAAACAGATTTCATTGAAGCTTTCAAAAGAATTTAAAGTAGGGCTAGTTACCTTGGGAAGTCTTTTCCTCCTTTGGTGGGGAACAAGTTTCTTAAAGGGCACAGACATCTTTAGCACAGATCGGATGTTCTATGCGGTATACGAGAATACTGAAGGTTTGGACTATGGCAAATCCGTTCAGATCAACGGTCACAAAGTGGGTTTGGTAAAAAACATTTACTTCCACCCCAATGGATCCGGAAGATTATTGGTAGAAATCAATGTGATTAACCCCATAGACATTCCCAAGTCTTCTATAGCGGTAATCACCTCATCTGGTCTATTAGGAGAAAAAACCATTACTCTCATCATGGGTGAAGGGCCCAATTTGGCTATGGATGGAGATACTCTAACTTCTAATATAGAAGGTGGGCTCGCGGACGAAGTTTCTGCCCAAATTGCTCCTCTTAAGGCCAAGGCAGAAAAATTACTTTCTTCTTTTGATACCGTTCTCGTAACCCTTCAAATGATACTTACGGAAGACTTCCAAGACGATTTATCTGGAACCATGGGTAATATTAAGCGTTCATTCCAAAATTTTGAGGTAATCACTGGGGAGCTCTCTTTGTATCTAGAAGATAACCGTGGAGACCTCACGACCTTTACCTCCAATTTGGCCAGTATTAGCACAAACTTAGAACAGAACAATGATACGTTAACCGCCATACTTGGTAACTTTAACAATATCACAGACTCCCTTGCCAAGGCAAATATTACCCAAACGATGTACTCTTTGCAGGGAACGTTGCAAAAGACGGATTCTATAATGGGTAAAATAAACCGCGGAGAAGGAACCCTTGGGGCCTTGGTCAATGACGATTCTCTTATGATGGAATTGCAAGCTGCCTCAGTTAACCTCAACAGGTTGTTATTGGATATTAAATACAATCCCAACCGCTATGTAAACTTTGCTGTGTTTGGAACCTCTGGAGAGTTTACAGAAGAAGAGATTGAAGAAATGGAAAAGCTTCGCAAGGAAAAACAAAAGCAAGAGATGGAAGCAACCCCTGGGCCAGAAAATGACCCCAAGGAGCCAAAAGAATAATTGTATATTTTTTTTGGAGGCTTTTGACCGTAGAGAATAAGAACACAGGATAAAGAGTTAATACTATGCATTTTGGAATTTCTAACCTTCTGTTTATTGCCTGCCTAGCTGTAGCGGGCTGGTACTTTGGCAGAAACGTCTCAAAAATCAAAAGAAACATCAACCTAGGAAAGGACATTGACCGAACAGACAATGCCCCCGAAAGGTGGAAGACCATGCTAAAGGTTGCCTTTGGCCAATCTAAGATGCAGGCCCGTCCCATTCCTGGATTGCTTCACTTTGTAGTTTATGCAGGCTTTCTTTTAATCAATATTGAGGTAGCTGAGATTTTGATTGATGGCATACTAGGAACCCATAGAATCTTGGCAGAGCCATTGGGGAATTTGTACACCGGTGCAATCAACTTTTTTGAAGTGCTTGCCGTATTGGTAATTCTGGCTTGTGTTGCCTTTTTGATACGTAGAAATGTCATGAAAATTGATCGTTTCCACAAACCTGAAATGAAAGGGTGGCCCTTTAAAGACGCCAACTTGATTCTCATCATTGAGATTGTATTGATGATGGCCCTTTTAAAAATGAATGCCGTGGAGGCGAATTTCGAAAACCCAGTAGCGGGACCCTTTGCCGTTTCACAATTTCTAGCTCCCTTCTTTGCAGGATACTCACAAGATGCTCTTCATGTTTTTGAGCGCGTTTTTTGGTGGTTCCACATTTTAGGGATTTTATTCTTCTTGAACTACCTTCCTTTTTCTAAGCACTTTCATATCATCTTGGCTTTCCCCAACACATGGTATAGCAAACTAGAACCCAAAGGGCAGTTCGAAAATTTAGAAGCAGTTACCAATGAGGTAAAAATGATGATGGACCCCAGTGCGGATCCTTATGCATCTCCTCCAGCCGACGCCCCTGCTCCTGAGCGTTTTGGCGCCAAAGATGTTCAAGACCTAAACTGGGTAAATCTAATGAATGCCTATTCCTGTACAGAATGTGGTAGATGTACCTCAGAGTGCCCTTCCAATCTCACAGGTAAAAAACTGTCTCCAAGAAAGGTCATGATGGACACTAGAGATAGATTAGAAGAGGTAGGAGCCATTATTGATGCCAACAACGGATCCTTTGTAGATGATAACAAATCTCTGTTGGATGATTATATTTCTAGAGAAGAACTTTGGGCGTGCACAAGCTGTAACGCTTGTACTCAAGCATGTCCAGTAAACATAGACCCTTTGAGTATCATTGTCCAGATGAGAAACTTCCTGGTAATGGAAGAGTCTGCAGCTCCACAAGAGCTCAATCTAATGATGACCAATGTAGAAAACAATGGAGCTCCATGGCAATTTGCTCAAGCGGATAGACTCAATTGGAAAGACGAATAATCGCTAATAAAAAGTCGGTATGAGCCAACACCCTTCAGAAGGAAACTTAAAGGAAGTAATGGTAGATGGACAAAAGCTAAGTCCCATTCTTCCGTCAGACATCAAAAACTATTTAATAGATATTGATGGCACCATTTGCGATGACATCCCCAATGAGGAACCCGAAAGAATGGCTACGGCAAAAGAATATCCAGATGCTCTTGCCACTCTAAATAAATGGTACGACCAAGGACATGTCATCACCTTTTTTACCTCCAGAGCAGAGGAGCATAGAGAAGTCACCAGCCTATGGCTGGAGCGGAAGGGATTTAGATACCACGGTCTACTAATGGACAAACCCAGAGGCGGGAATTACCATTGGATAGATAACCATGTAGTAAGGGCCACCCGATACGAAGGTGCTTTTACAGATTTAAAAGAAAAAGAAGTCACGATACAAGTGTTTAAAGACGAATAATATGGCAGAAACAGCACTTCAAGTACCCACTATGGCCGAAATGTTGGCCAAGGGAGAAAAACCAGAAGTTCTCTTTTGGGTAGGTTGCGCAGGTAGTTTTGATGACAGAGCAAAGAAAATCACCAAGGCCTTTGTAAAATTATTAAATCACTCAGGCGTCTCTTTTGCCGTCCTGGGTACTGAGGAATCTTGTACAGGTGATCCGGCCAAAAGAGCAGGGAATGAATTTTTATTCCAGATGCAAGCCATGATGAACATTCAGGTTTTGGATGGCTATGAGGTCACTCGTATTGTTACGGCTTGCCCTCACTGTTTTAATACCCTAAAGAATGAGTATCCTCAATTAGGAGGTAACTATGAAGTTCTTCACCACACTCAGTTCCTCAAGAAACTTTTAGACGAAGGTAGACTAACCATAGAAGGTGGAGAGTTTAAGGGAGCCAAAATCACCTATCACGATCCTTGCTACCTAGGTCGCGCCAATGAGGTTTATGAAGCACCCAGAGAGCTCATCCGTAAATTGGATGCAGAACTTGTAGAAATGAAGAGGTGTCGCACCAAGGGACTCTGCTGTGGCGCCGGAGGTGCTCAAATGTTTAAGGAGCCAGAAAAGGGCAATAAAGACATCAACCTAGAAAGAACGGAAGAAGCCTTAGGTACCTCTGCCTCTACCATAGTAACAGGATGTCCTTTTTGTAATACCATGATGACGGATGGAGTAAAGCACAATGAGAAAGAATCAGAAGTTTCTGTACTAGATGTTGCAGAAATGATTGCAAACGCAAAAGAGCTCTAGTCTTATTAAACTAAAGATGTATATTAGGATATCCATTTGGCTCAAGAACTTTTTTTGAGTTTTAAAAAGGACAAGTACAAACGTTTCTCTTTCAGAACCTATCGATATGACACTTTTTGAATCCTTCCCAGAAAACGCCAAAGTTTGGATATACCAAGCACCTCGACCACTCACCATAGAAGAGAGAGAAGTCACCTCTGCCCTGCTAGAAGATTTTATGGAGGTATGGGCTGCCCATGGTAAAAAACTAAAATGTGATTACACCATTTTGTACAAGCGGTTTGTGGTCTTAGTTGTAGATGAAGGTATTCAGCCAGCCACAGGATGTTCTATTGACGATTCTGTAGGTGAGATCAAAAAAATTAGCGAGGCCATTAATGTAGACCTCTTTGACAGAACTAACGTAGCATTTATTGCTGAGAATGGTTTGATTGTTAGTACTACCATGGCTGATTTTGAAGAAATGGCCCAAAATGGTGATATTGATCAAAACACGGTTGTTTTTAACAATATGTTGACCCAATTAGGAGAAGTAAGAGATAAATGGGAAGGCCCTGTCAAGAACAGTTGGCAAGCTCGTTTTTTAAAAAGCTCCTCCACATAATTCCCTTAGAATAATCATCCAAGAACTCACTGTAGGTTCTTATATAAAAAAGCCTAGACTATATAGTCTAGGCTTTTTTAAATCTGTACCTTAGGATGAGTAGACCTGCTTTTCTCTTTTGAAGTTTACTTTGTATGCATCATCCATCCCTTTGAATCTTCTGTGCGTCCCAAGCGGATATCGGTAAGCTCCTTTTTGATTTTGTCGGCTACTGAGTCTTCAGAAATGGTCAACTCCATATCTACCCCCTTGTATCCAATGTGGCTGATTTTAGAGACCACCGCGGCTGTTCCCATACCAAAGGCTTCGTGTAATTGGCCAGCTTTATAGGCTTCTACCACTTCTACAATAGAAATACGACGCTCCTCTACATTAAATCCTTTATCCTTGAGAATCTGAATGATACTATCTCTTGTGATACCGGCTAATATTCTATCAGAAAGCGGTGGAGTAACCATGGTATCGCCAATTTTGAACATGATGTTCATGGTTCCTGATTCCTCAATAAACTCATGATCTACTGGATCCGTCCAGATGATTTGGTTGTATCCTTTTTTGATGGCTTCATTGGTGGGAAAAAAAGCCCCTCCATAATTTCCGGCGGCCTTGGTAAACCCAATTCCTCCCGGAGCGGATCGAGCATATTCTTCTTCTACCAAAACTTTAACAGGCTTTGGGTAATAAGCTCCTACAGGGCTCATCAATATCGCAAAGGTATATTCTTCAGAAGGTCTTGCAGCAATAAACTCGGAAGAAGCGAACATAAAGGGACGCAGATATAACGATTTTTCAGGATCCTTAGGAACCCACTCGCTATCAATCTCAACCAACTTCATCAATCCATCAACAAAAATCTCTCTGGGAAGGGTAGGCATAAATAAACGCTCTGCAGATCGGTTTAGGCGTTCCCAGTTTTTCTCGGGTCTAAACACCGCAACCGAACCGTCCATTTGCCTGTAGGCTTTCTGACCTTCAAAGGCCGCCTGTCCATAATGTAGAGCGTGTAATCCGAGAGAAAAATCCATTTTTTGATAAGGAATGATCTCTGCCTCACCCCACGCACCATTGGAATATTTGCAAATCAAGATATGATCTGTAAACGTTTTTCCAAATTCTAAATTCGAAAAATCAACACTTGATATTTTCGAGCTTTTGGCACGTGTAATTTTCATATTATGGAAGTTTTAACTTTCTGCGAAGATATTTATTTTAAAGGACTTTTCCGAGTAATACTCTCCTTACCTAGGGCTTACATAACTCGAAATCCCAAGAATTGAGACCTATCTTTTTCTTATCTTTGAAGTATCTTAAAATTTAAAAAAAAATATGAAAAAGTTAATTCTTCTCCTTCCCCTAGCATTTTTTGCTTGTAACAATCCATCAGAAGAAACTCCTCAAACATCGGAGACCCCAGGAACAGCGGCTCAGACCGGTTACGAAGTTTTTGGAGACAGCACCCTTACTTTAGAGGGAGCTATAGATACCGATGAACTTCTTGCCCAGTTAGAAAGTACTGACAGTGTTATGGTAAAGGTAGAAGGATCCGTAGTTGACGTATGTCAAAAGAAAGGCTGTTGGATGGAAATGCAATTGGCTGATGGACGTAACATGACGGTTAGATTTAAGGATTATGAATTCTTTGTTCCTATGAATTCTACGGGAAAAACTGCTGTAGTAGAAGGTGTTGCCAAGGTAGAGACTCAAGATGTTAACTGGTTAAAGCATAAAGCTTCTGATGCCGGTAAAACACAAGAAGAAATTGATGCCATTACGGAGCCCATTACAGAGGTTACCTTTATGGCCAACGGAGTCATTATCAAAGGGTAACACGCACTACCCACTCAAAATCTACTAGCATGAATACCTTGCGTTCCCTATGGGCTCTATCTTTTATGGCCCTTAGTATTGTGGGATGTAATTCTGCGGAAAGCCCGGAAGAGACCCCTGTCTCAAATTCCACAAAATCAACTTCTGATATGTATCAACCCAGTGAGTTAGCCTCATTGATGCGAAAAATGTACGAAGATAACCAGCAATTAAAATCTCAGATAGAAAAAGGAGAAATCCCAAAGTCTTTCCCTGAGGACTTTTATACAATACACACTGCAGAGGCTACCGACCCTCAAGAAATAAATGAGATCTTTAATGCTTTCGCCGAAGCATACCTCAGTGATATGGAAGCCATTATCGCCTCTGATTCCACTACGGTTACTGCCTCATACAACAAAATGGTATCTACATGTGTTAGCTGCCATCAAGTCTACTGCCAAGGTCCCATTCCAAAAATCAAGAAGCTGTACATTCCTAAATAGGGAGTGTGCAGTTTTTAATTTTTTACACCATGAAAAGGGAGGTACGAGAAACTAAAGACGGTTCCAAAACCCTATACATCGAAGCTCTCGATGAACATTACCACAGTTTTCATGGTGCCCTTCAAGAATCCCTTCACGTATTTATTAAAAATGGCCTGAGGGAATCACACCAAAATCCCCTGAGTATTTTAGAAGTAGGCCTAGGTACAGGCCTCAATGCCTTATTGACTTGTACAGAGGGAGAAGTAAAATCAGAGGGTTCCCCTAAAATCTCGTATGAATCCTTAGAAGCTTACCCCCTCGCAGAAGAGGAATGGAAAGCCACACAGTATGAGGATCTAACAGAATCCCCAAACGGACCGGCTATTTACAACCAAATACACACCTGCCCATGGGAAGAGCCTATAGAACTGAAGCCTCATTTTCAATTCACAAAACGTCATACCAAACTACAGGATTTTGAGACCCATAAAAAATTCGACCTGATCTACTATGATGCCTTTGCTCCCTCTGCTCAACCTGAGTTGTGGACAGAATCGATTTTTAAAAAACTGTTTGCCCTTACGGTACCCGGCGGATTTTTAGTGACCTACTGTGCCAAAGGACAAGTCAAGAGAAACATGAAAGCCGCAGGATATATTGTAAAGGCACTACCAGGCCCTCCAGGAAAAAGAGAAATGACCAGGGCCCAAAAAGAGCTACCCCTGAACTTATGAAACGCTTTATTCTGCGCACTTATGGACTCTTGATCAATTCTAAGAATGAAATTCTTTTAACTCAAGAAAAATATAAAGGAGTTACCTTCACAAAATTCCCAGGAGGTGGAGTGGAATTAGGCGAAGGAATCAAAGAGGCACTGAGTAGAGAATTTTCTGAGGAAGCCCAATTACCCATAGAAGTCAAAGACCATTTTTACACCACAGACTGCTTTGTGGCCTCAGCCTTTAACCCAGAAGAACAGTTAATATCTGTTTACTATTTTGTGGATAGCTCCCACTGGGAAAAAGTTCCTACCGTAGCCTTAGGCGTTTTTCCAAAAGGAGATAAATCAGAACTTTTCACATGGGTCCCCCTTAGGGAACTCACCCCAGACCAAGTGACTTTTCCCATCGATAAAAAGGTTGTTAAAGGTATTTTGGAAAGGTTTTGTTAAATTACTTTTTCACCCGGTCACTCTACTGTAAAATTTTATCTTTGTATTTCAATTGACTGGAAACGACTCTTGCATGAAATTAAATCACATCATCAATCCCGAGTACACAGATCCTGCAAAACGCAAAGAACTGGCAAAGACATTTGCAGAGGCAGTTCCCTACCGTCACTTAGTGCTTGACCATTTTTTGAATGAAGAGGTGGCTACCCAAATGTTTGAAAAATTCCCTACCGTAGAGACCCTTAACGTCAAGAGAAAAAGTCTAAACGAGGACAAATCAGAAGACTATCACTTTGAACGTTGGGACCCGGTTTTTTCTCAAGTTAGAGAAGCCATCAAATCTGATGAATGGTACAAAATCATAAGTGAAATTACCGGAGTAGAAGGGCTGATGACTACTATGGATTCTTTAGGCTCAGGGATTCATCAAGGCAAAAACGGTTCCTACGTGGATGTTCATGTAGATGTGAATATGAATCCCAAAGCCAACCTTTGGAGAAGAATCAACCTTTTGATCTATCTCAACAAAAACTGGGAGCCCCATTACGGCGGTGACCTAGAGGTATGGGATAAAGAAATGACCAAGTGCTATGACAAAATCTCGCCTGCTTTTAACAGAGCGGTGATTTTTTATACGGATGACAACTCACCACATGGTTACAATAAGATCAATGTTCCCGAAGGTGAGTCCCGCAAATCATTTTACACCTATTACTACACCCCCATTGGCGAGGGATTTAGCTACAGGGATTCCAAATTCTTGGCAAGACCTGGTGATAAATTGAGTAAGAAGGTGGCAACCTCTACCAAGGAAGCCGTAAAAATCAGAGCCAAACAATTTTTAAAGGCCCTAGGGATTAAATCTCTTGACTTCCAAGACAAGAACTAAACCCAAGCGGATTCTTCCGCATTAACCTCTCACTACTAATTATGGCTCAAGAGGAAAAAAAATCACGAGGGATCAAAGGTTCTTCGTTAAAAAAGGCTTTGGCCCTATACGTCTATATCAAACCCTATCAGTTCAAGTTTATCATTGGTTTGATCTTTTTGTTTTTTTCTAGTGCAGCCAACTTGGCTTTTCCTAAGCTTTTAGGAGATTTAGTCAATGAGGCAAGTGTAGGTGAATTGGTCAACAACATTGACAAAATTGCCCTGACTCTTCTGGTAGTTTTAATCATTCAAGCCGTATTTTCCTTCTTTAGAATCATACTCTTTGTAGAGGTCGCAGAAAAATCTTTAGCGGCCTTAAGACAGGCTGTCTATTCCCATTTGATTCGTTTGCCCATGTTGTTTTTCAGCAAAAAAAGAGTAGGTGAATTAAACTCAAGAGTATCTGCAGATATTTCTCTTTTGCAGGAGACTTTTACTACAACCTTGGCAGAATTCATCAGGCAGATTATCATCATAGTAGGAGGAATCACACTATTGGCCTACACCTCTGTAAAACTGACTTTGTTTATGTTGGCGGTCTTACCTCCTGTAGTTTTACTAGCGGTATTTTTTGGAAGATATATTAGAAAGTACTCCAAAAAGGTTCAGACAGAAGTGGCAGAAAGCAATACCATTGTAGAGGAAACCCTTCAAGGTATTCAGAACGTAAAGGCTTTTGCCAATGAATTTCTAGAAATTGCACGGTACAAAGAAAAAACGCAACAAGTCGCTATGACTGCCATTAAGGGCGGTAAATACAGAGGAGGGTTTGCCTCCTTTATTATTCTGGGCCTATTTGGAGCTATTGTTGCCGTAATCTGGATGGGAACCAATTTAATTGCCTCTGGAGAATTGGCCACTGGGGACCTATTTTCATTTGTTTTGTATTCTGGGTTTATTGGTGGTTCCATAGGTGGGTTGGCTGATGTATATGCTCGAATTCAAAAAACGGTAGGCGCTACAGAGGATCTCTTAGAAATCATGGATGAAAAGATGGAACCCGTTTCGGAAGAGACGGCCCAAAACCGTGCAGGGCTCAAAGGTTCTTTGGCTTTTAACAAAGTAAATTTTTCGTATCCATCCAGAAGCGATATTCAGGTTTTAAACCAGCTATCCTTTGAGGCAACTCCCGGGCAACAAATTGCACTGGTAGGTTCTTCGGGTGCGGGTAAATCGACTATTGTAAGCCTACTCTATCAATTTTACCAGTTAGATGCAGGGAGTATCACCTTTGATGGCAAAGAAGCTTCGGAATACGATTTGTCCACCCTAAGAGATTCTATGGCTTTAGTGCCTCAAGATGTATTTTTATTTGGAGGGACCATTAGAGAAAATATAGCCTACGGAAAGCCCGGCGCATCTGATTTAGAAATTGAAAAGGCGGCTAAAAAAGCCAATGCCTATGAATTTATTGAGAGCTTTCCAGAAAAATATGAAACCGTTGTGGGAGAACGAGGGGTGCAACTCTCCGGAGGTCAAAGACAACGAGTTGCCATTGCAAGAGCCATACTTAAAGACCCCAAGATTTTGGTATTAGACGAGGCCACCTCTGCGTTGGATTCTGAGTCCGAAAGGTTGGTCCAAGAAGCCTTGGACAACCTGATGAGAGGAAGAACTAGCTTGGTTATAGCCCATAGGCTCTCTACGATAAGATCTGCGGATAAAATATTGGTTTTAGAAAAAGGTCACGTAGTTGAAAGCGGAACTCATGCTGAACTTCTTGCCATAGAAAAAGGAGTTTACAAAAACCTAAGTGAACTTCAGTTTGCTTAGCTCCGTAGAGCTGTCAACAATTTCTTGTGAAAAAACCTCTTCCTAAGATGTCAATATCAACAGGTTTGTGCGTACATTAATGGAGTTCAAAAATCACTCTTGTGTTTACTAACATCAAAAATAATATTTGGGTAAAACGGCTGACCAATAAGTTTGGATTGGCTACTGTATTCTTTTTGTTTTGGATGTTGTTTATGGATGATAATAGCTGGATTGTCCTCAATGAACTCAATGGAGAAATAGAAGATCTAGAAGAGGGCATAGAATACTACGCCAAGGAACTAGAAACCAACCAAAAAGAACTCAAAGAGCTAGAATCTAACCCAGCTTCCTTGGAGAAATTTGCTCGAGAAAAGTACTGGATGGTAAAACCCGGAGAAGAAATCTTCTTGGTAGACACCAAAAAGTAATCCCTAGCCCCCTTTAATTCCTTTTTTAAAACCGGTCGTTAATCGTACCTTTGATATGTAATATCTATGGTATGAGTGCAGATTTGTTTACAGAATTTAAGTCCGTTGACCTCGCAGAATGGGAAGCCAAAGCAACTGTTGACCTCAAGGGGAAATCTCCTTATGATTTTTCCCAGAGCACTGCAGACGGACTGATAATTAAACCCTATTACAATGCAGAGAATAGTTCCTTGCCCTTGGATTATTCCGCTCGCAAAGAAACGCATTGGTCTGTAGTAGAAGGGCTCTATGTATCTGATGAAAAAGATAGTAATGCCAAGGCGTTAACCCTTTTAAACCAAGGCGTCAATGGGCTCCTATTTTATGTAGAAGAAAGTGTAGACTTAGAAGTGCTTCTAAAAGGCATTCAAATAGAATACATTGGGTTACATTGGGTGACTGAACACAAGCGTTCTCTCACCCAAAAATGGACCGAATACACTCAAAAACACAATACAAAGGCACTGTACGGATCCATAAACTCAGACCCTTTAGAAAATATTTTGAGGACAGGTCATTGGTTTTCGGAACCATCCATAGACCTTGAGCCACCTACACATGAGCTCGCTGGACTCACACCCTTGGCCATAAACGCCAACATATACCACAACAGTGGAGCTAGCACAGTTCAAGAATTGGCTGCCACACTTTTACATCTAAATGAATATGCAGAAGCTTGGGGGAATCAACTTCCGTCTCAAGCATGGATAAATGTAGCCATTGGTAGCGACTACTTTATTGAAATTGCCAAGCTTAGAGCCCTAAGGGTTCTATTAGACCATTGGAATGACAGCCGAAACCTCTCGGTAAAACCCATTATTTACGCAGAGTCAGGAATAACAAACAAAACTCTTTACGACCCTTGGGTAAACCTATTAAGAACCACATCTGAAGGCATGTCTGCCGTCATTGGTGGAGCTAATGAAGTGTGTTTACATCCTTATGATCAGCGGTTTAAACACGCTAATGACTTTAGTCTTCGCATTGCTAGGAACCAACAACTTCTGATGATGAGCGAAAGCTATCTTTCTAAGCATGCCGATCCCGGTAAAGGCGCTTTTTACATAGAAGAATTGACATCTAAATTGGCAAAAAAGGCTTGGAAACTATTTGTTTCATGGGAATCTAAGGGAGGTTGGTTACAGATGGTTTCCGCGGGTGAACTTCAAGGAGAAATCAGCGCCTCCGCAGAAATTCTTCAAAAGGCTTTTGACTCGGGAGAAAGGGAACTCCTGGGAACCAATTTATATCCCAATACACACGAAACGATGGGAGACAAAATAGAAATCTCTAGTGTAGGTCGCAGGACCCCCAAAGGAGAATTTGAACCTTTACAGCTACTGCACTTGTCCCTTGACTCTGATCGCGAACGACTCAAAAAAGAAAAGACACATGGCTAGACATACCTTTTCCCAAAATATTTCTCCTAAGACTACTCCTGCACAATCCACTCAAGAGTTTTCTGCCGGAATTGCCCCCTACACCCGAGGCCCCTATTCTACCATGTACGCAAGCAGACCTTGGACCATTAGACAATATGCTGGATTTTCTACCGCAGAAGAGTCTAATGCTTTTTACAGAAGGAATCTTGCGGCAGGGCAAAAGGGCCTTTCGGTTGCCTTTGACTTAGCCACCCACAGGGGATATGACTCTGACCACCCAAGAGTGGTTGGAGATGTAGGAAAAGCAGGAGTCGCCATTGACAGTGTTGAAGACATGAAGGTGCTTTTTGATCAAATCCCCCTAGATCAAATGTCCGTTTCCATGACCATGAACGGAGCGGTAATTCCCATTATGGCTTTTTATATTGTGGCGGCCATGGAAAGTGGAGTTTCTCCAGAAAAACTTGCAGGTACCATTCAGAATGATATTCTAAAGGAGTTTATGGTGAGAAACACCTATATCTATCCTCCCAAACCCTCCATGAAAATCATTGCAGACATATTTGAATATACCAGTAACTACATGCCTAAGTTCAATAGCATTAGTATCTCTGGGTACCATATGCAAGAGGCCGGTGCTACTCCAGAAATTGAATTAGCCTATACCCTTGCCGATGGATTAGAATACATTAGAACCGGTATAGCAGCCGGTATGGATATAGACACCTTTGCTCCTAGATTGAGTTTTTTCTGGGCTATTGGAATGGATCACTTTAGAGAAATTGCCAAAATGAGAGCCGCACGGATGTTATGGGCAAAAATGGTTTCTCAGTTTAATCCTCAAAACCCAAAGTCAACGGCTCTAAGGACTCATTGCCAAACCTCTGGATGGAGTTTAACCGAACAGGATCCCTTTAACAATGTAGGGAGAACGGCCATAGAAGCCATGGCTGCTGCTTTGGGTGGAACCCAATCCCTGCATACCAATGCCTTAGATGAAGCCATTGCCCTTCCCACAGATTTTTCTGCAAGAATCGCTAGAAACACTCAGATTTTTCTCCAGAAAGAAACGGGCATTACCCAAACGGTAGACCCATGGGCCGGCTCTGATTATGTGGAAGGGCTTACCACTGAGCTTGCAGATACCGCATGGGAACTCATAAAGGAAGTAGAAGAACTAGGAGGTATGACCAAAGCCATTGAGGCGGGAATTCCCAAAATGAGAATAGAGGAGGCTGCTGCCAAAAAGCAAGCACGAATTGACAGTGGGCAGGACCTAATCATTGGCGTAAATGCTTTTACAACAGAAAAAGAAAGAGAGATTGACATTCTGGAGGTAGACAATACCGCCGTAAGAGAACAACAACTCAAAGGGCTCCTAAAACTCAAGAAAGAAAGAGATCAATCTCAAGTAGATCAAGCCCTTGATGACCTCAGCGAGGCAGCTAAAACGGGTAATGGCAACCTATTGGCCTTGTCCGTAAAAGCCGCCAAGGCAAGAGCTACCTTAGGAGAAATATCTGATGCCATGGAAAAGTCCTTTGGACGATACAAAGCAGAAATTAAATCCATCTCCGGAGTGTATAGATCAGAAATAAAAAATGACTCTTCCTTTTCTAAGGCAAGAGAAGCTGCTGATTCCTTCGAAAAAATAGAAGGAAGACGCCCCAGAATTATGGTGGCCAAAATGGGGCAAGACGGTCACGACCGAGGAGCCAAGGTAGTTTCTACCTCTTTTGCAGACATTGGGTTTGACGTGGATATAGGTCCTTTGTTCCAAACTCCAGAAGAAGCCGCTCAACAAGCAGTAGAAAACGATGTACATATTTTGGGCGTCAGCTCATTAGCAGCAGGACACAAAACCTTAGTCCCCCAGGTAATTGCAGCCTTGAAGAAATTGGGCAGACCGGATATACTGGTTGTTGTGGGAGGAGTCATTCCACAACAAGACTACACCTATCTCTTTGAGGCGGGCGTGGCAGGTGTCTTTGGGCCAGGTACAGTGATTGCAGAATCTGCCATTAAAATTATTGAAGCTCTAATCAAAATTAGAAAATAAGCTATGGCGATAAACAAGGGAGGCTTAAATCCAAAGTTATTTGACCAAGTGTCAAAACCAGAAACCTTAGCAGCTTCGGAATACGTAAAAGGTATTTTAGCGGGTAATCCCATGATTTTAGGAAGAGCTATTACCCTTGTAGAAAGTCAAAGGTCAGAAGATTTAGAAATTGCCCAACAAGTCATAGAAAAATGCCTGCCCCATTCAGGAAATTCAATACGACTAGGGATTACAGGAATACCTGGCGTTGGTAAAAGCTCATGGATAGAATCCATGGGAGTGTATGCCATTGAACAGAAAGGTAAAAAGGTTGCCGTATTGGCCATAGATCCTAGTAGTGGAATTTCGGGAGGTTCCATTTTAGGGGATAAAACCCGAATGGAAGAACTCACCCAAGACCCAAGGGCTTTTATTCGTCCCAGCCCTTCGGCAGGAAGCCTTGGAGGTGTAGCCAGAAAAACCCGGGAATCCATTATTCTGTGTGAAGCCGCAGGCTATGATTTGATTTTTATTGAAACCGTAGGAGTGGGCCAGTCGGAGACAGCTGTTGCAGAAATGGTAGACCTTTTTGTTTTGCTTTTGATTACCGGAGCAGGAGATGAACTACAAGGAATCAAAAGAGGAATTATGGAAATGGCAGACATTGTTCTGCTCAACAAGGCAGATGGCGACAATGAAAGAAAGGCCAAAAAAGCAGCTTTGGAGGTCAAGAGGTCCCTGCATCTTTTTCCATTGGATCAAAGAGAATGGGTTGTCCCGGTAGAAACAACCTCAGCATTAGAAAAAAAAGGTCTTGACTCTGCTTGGGACTGTATTGTGAAATATCAAAACCACATGCAAACTAAAGGGCTGTGGACTCAACGCAGAAACGACCAAGGCAAACATTGGCTCAAGGATACTCTGGAGGATCTTTGGTTACAATCTCTCTACTCCCTGCCCGGCATGCCCCAAGCGTATGCACAAGAAATTGAAAAGGTAGAAAAGGGGATTGCCTCACCCTACACCTCGGCATTGCGACTCATAAAAAAAGGGAAGTAATAATTCCCTTCTTATTCCTGTTCGTATTGTTTTAGAGAAATCAAGGTATTTATACCACCAGCAGATCGATTCTAAAATTCTCTAGTGGCCTCTGATCTAAGGTAATAAATAGCTTTGCGGGTAGGAAAGGTCCCAATGGCCATAGTGTGTTCCAATACCATCCTACTCAAATCCACACCCGTTGCATTGGGCGGAAGCTTATCTGCAATATTGTTGATAATACTCACGGTTGCCGATTTAGCGGTAACCACGAGCTGCCATGATTCATCAGAGATGTAAATCTGTTGGCTCAAGTTGTATTCAAATTCTTGTCGTATAGTACGAATCAATAAATTTTGAAACTCTCTTGCGGTAAGATCCTTAGAAGGTACTCTCACCAAAATACTATTGGGTGTGATGCGTTCCAAAAACAAAACCAATCTTTCATAGGCTTGCATCCTTGTGGGCAACGCAGACTTCTGAGTTTCTTTTTTTAGGAAATATCGCCTTCTATTTTCTTCATTTTCCATGAAACTGGTTAGCATCACATAACTCAAAAGAAGCATTAAAAGGGCAGGAAAAATATATTTTAAAATCTCAAGAAAGATTTCCATGTAGTTCTTTTTTTACAGATAAAGAGAGTCAATTTAGAAGGGTCAATTTACAATTTCCCGCGAAAATGGATAATTTCTCTTTTTGTTTTTTTTTTGAGATGTTAACACCTTATGTTCAAAATGATTATTTAAAATAACTCTCAGGTTTTTTTGTCCTGCTCAGTTTATGCTATTTTTGTGTCTAATATCTAATTACATCATGGCAATACTTTCCCCTGTGGTTCAGAATCTAGAAGAACCCATGACCATCGGAATGTCTCGTAAAAGCAGAGAACTAGCCGCTACTGGAATCAATGTAATCAGCCTTTCTTTGGGCGAACCTGATTTTGACACTCCTGATTTTATTAAAGAAGCCGGGGTGCGAGCTATAGAAGAAAACTATTCTCATTACACACCCGTTGCGGGATTTTTAGAATTGCGAGAAGCCGTATGTAAAAAGTTTAAAAGAGATAACCACCTAGAATACCGTCCCAACCAAATCATTGTGTCTACCGGAGCAAAGCAAAGTTTAGCCAATGCGCTTATGGCCCTAGTGGGACCTGGCGATGAGGTGATAATTCCTGCACCTTATTGGGTAACCTATTTTGAATTGGTCAAGCTCGCAGGAGGTACACCCGTTGTTTTAGGTTCTTCTGTAGAAACTGATTTTAAAGTTTCTGCACTGGATTTGGAGAATGCCATTAATGACAAAACAAGGGTCATTATGTTTTCTTCTCCCTGTAACCCTTCGGGATCTGTTTACAGTCGTTCTGAATTGGAGGCTTGGGCCGAAGTCATTGCTCCTCATAACAATATCACTGTTTTATCAGATGAGATTTACGAACTCATCAACTATACAGGACAGCATGTTTCTTTTGCCTCCATTCCTGGAATGTATGAAAGAACCTTAACCATTAATGGTTTATCCAAAGGTTTTGCCATGACAGGTTGGAGACTGGGTTATATGGCAGGTCCCGAATCCATAATAAGAGCCTGTGACAAGGTGCAAGGCCAGTTCACTTCCGGGACGTGTTCCATTACCCAAAGAGCAGCCATTGCAGCATTAGAAGCCTCTCCCGGCAAGGTTCAATACATGGTGGACACCTTTGCCTCAAGAAGAGATCTCATGATGGGACTATTGGGAGAGATTCCAGGACTCAAACTCTCTACTCCAGAAGGTGCCTTTTATTTATATCCGGATGTAAGTGCCTATTTTGGGAAATCTCACCGCGGAAAAAAACTAAATTCCTCCCTAGATATCTCCATGTACCTATTAGAAGAAGGACACGTAGCAACTGTTCCAGGAGAAGCATTTGGGACACCAGAAAACATAAGGCTATCCTTTGCTGCTTCTGAGGACAACCTCAAAGAAGCCGTTAGACGAGTGGCAAAAGCCTTTGCGAACTTGAGTTAATACCCCATGGATAAAGACTCCCTTTTACAATCCTTTAAAGGCACCCGTGTATTATTGCTTGGGGACCTTATGGTTGACCAATACACTTGGGGGACCATAGAAAGAATGTCACCTGAGGCTCCTGTCCCCGTGGTGCATGTGAACAAAAAGGAGTCTCGATTGGGTGGTGCGGGCAATGTAGCAATCAATTGTAACGCCTTGGGAGCTAATGTTCTCCCCGTAGGAACCATTGGCAATGACGAGGCCGGAAATAGGGTAAAAACCCTATTTGCAAATAGAGGTCTGTCTACTGATGGACTTCTAGAAACCCAGCGTCCCACTACGGTGAAGACCCGAGTTATTGCAGACAACAAGCACGTGGTTAGATTGGATGAAGAGGACCCTTCTTATCCTTCTGATGACCTTGAGATGGTCAATCATGTGCAAAAATGTATAGCAAATTTTGCCCCACAGGTCATTATTCTTCAAGACTACAACAAGGGAGTCCTTACCCAAAGAGTGATTCAAAAAACCATTGAAGCTGCAAACTCAAAAAACATACCCACCATTGTAGACCCTAAAAAAATAAATTTCTTAGAATATAAAGGAGTGACCTTGTTCAAACCCAACCTCAAAGAAATATCTGAAGGATTGGGAATAGAAATTGACCCCCAAAATTTATCGGGTGTCCAAAAAGGGGTTACTCACCTGATTAACATCCTTTCTGCCAAGGGTGTTTTACTAACCCTCAGTGAATTCGGTGTATATATTGACCACATGGGTACCCAGAGCCACATACCGGCCTTTCCTAGAAACATTGTAGATGTTTCGGGTGCTGGAGATACGGTGGTGAGCGTTGCCGCACTTGCGCTGGCTCACAACATGGCACCTAAAGACATTGCCCTTATGGCAAATTTAGGAGGTGGTTTGGTCTGCCAGCACGTGGGCGTGGTTCCCATTGAGCCTCAAAACTTAGAAGATGAATTTAATCTTCACAATGGAGAATAAAGAAAACCCCATATCCACGCGCATCAATAGAATGCGAGAAATGATCAACCTCAAGCTTTACGCAAGCAAGGTCGCCATGGTAAGATCGCTTCGCATTGGCTCTGGGATTGTTGCCTTTACTACCATACTTGCCCTGATCTACTACCATGGATTTAAGATATCTAATGAGGACTATCGTTGGATTGTCTTTATTGTGAAATTTAGCATTGGGTTTTATATTCTTAAATACATCATAGAATTTATTTACTCCTTCTCCCCTGCCCAGCATTTAAGGGAAACCAAGTGGGAAGGTTTTTTAATGTTGTTTTTGGCCATCAATATTATTTCTGTAAATATTACCGGAATAGACTTGGTAGGAAAAACGGGGGATTTCTTTGGGTTCACCCGATTTGCTGAATTCTTTGCTTTAGTAATTCAGGGTTACTTCTTATTAATTGTATTTCTAGAAATCGGAAAGGCTTCGACCTTTTTGCCCTTGGCAAAATTGAGTCCACCCTCTGTACTTATCCTTTCCTTTTTATTGTTAATCCTGTTTGGGACCTTATTGTTACTACTCCCAGAAATGAACGTAACAGGGGAAAGCATGAGATTTGAGGACGCCCTATTTACCAGTATTAGTGCAAGCTGTGTAACCGGACTCACCGTTGTAGACACGGCAAACTACTTGAGCTTTAAGGGGCAATTTATCATTATGATTCTCATTCAACTGGGAGGCCTCAATATCATTTCCTTTGCCACATTGTTTGCTTTCTTTAGTAGAAAGGGATTGGGTATACGTCATCAAAGTATGATTCAAGAAGGGTATTTGGGAGAAACTCTAAATACCAGCTCTGAGTTGATTAAGCAGATTTTTAGATTTACCTTTATTATAGAACTGGCCGGTGCCGTTTTGATCTTTTTTACTCAAGGGAGTCAGCTGTCCTTTCACGATTTAGAAGACAGGGTGTTCTTTAGTTTGTTTCACTCCATTTCTGCCTTTAACAATGCAGGATTTTCTATTCTTTCTAATGGGCTTTACACAGAAGGCATACGCATGGCAATGCCTATGCAATTCACCATTGCTATACTGGTGATCCTAGGAGGGTTAGGTTTTGGAACCATTAGAGATGTATTTACTATTAGAACCGTCAGGGAAAGAATTCAAAAGCCTTGGTTGCACACCCGATTGGGCACAAAAATTTCTATCTACGCAGCCTTTTCTTTAATACTTGTGGGTACCGTTGTATTCTTGAGCTTAGAGTCTGATGGAGTGATGGCGGAACAAACCTGGATGGAGCGTATTTTTACCAGCTTTTTCCAATCGGTAACTACTCGGACTGCGGGCTTTAACACCGTAGATATCGGAGCATTAAGCCTTCCTGTTCTCATTTTCTTTACCTTTTTGATGTTTATTGGTGCTTCTACCGGATCTACTGGTGGGGGAATCAAAACCAGTACGTTTACCCTAGTATTGCTCTCTGCCTACAGTACCATTAGAGGAAAGAAAAACCTAGAACTCTTTAAAAAGAGAATCCCTTGGGAGTTACTCAACAAGGCAATTTCTATCTTTTTGTTTTCGGGTTCCTTTATCCTGATGGGCATTTTCTTTTTGACCATTACAGATCCTGATATTCCCTTTAGAGACCTTATGTTTGAACAAGTTTCTGCTTTCTGTACTGTGGGGCTCACAACCGGAATAACAGCGGAACTTTCTATTGGAGGAAGAACCATTATCATGTTGAGTATGTTTATTGGTCGTATAGGGACTTTGACCTTGGCCATTGCTTTGGGAAGACGTCTTAAATCCAACAAATACAAATATCCAAAAGCGGAACTCATGGTGGGATAGTATCGGTGGTTTAATTTAGAAGCCCAACCCTTTATGAGTTGACTTCAAAGCCGTACCTTTGCCGCCGAAATTCACGAATATGTCAGACGGAAAACCCGAGGTTAGACCCTACAAAGAGAGTGCGTTGAGCAAAAAAGAGCAAGTTGCTCAAATGTTCGACAACATCAGTCACCGTTACGATTTCCTAAATCACTTTCTCTCCATGGGCATTGATAAGTCGTGGAGAAAAAAGGTGGTCAAATACATTGGCGCAAACCAACCCCAATCCATTTTAGACATAGCTACAGGAACAGGTGATCTAGCCATTGCCTTGACAAAGACAGGTGCTCAAAAGATAGTTGGTCTTGATATTTCTTCTGGAATGCTAGAAAAAGGAATAGAAAAAATTGCAGCTAAAAAGCTGGATAATGTGATCTCTATGACCTTGGGAGACTCAGAAAACCTTCCTTTTGAAGAGGGCTCCTTTGATGCCATAACAGTGGCTTTTGGAGTGAGAAACTTTGAAAACTTAGACGCTGGATTGGCCGAGATTTACCGTGTTCTAAAGCCAGGCGGACACCTTGCTGTTTTGGAATTTTCTCAGCCTCAGTCTTTCCCATTTAAACAAGTATACAACACCTATTTTAAGTTCATTCTCCCGGGAATGGGAAAACTTATAAGTGGTGATTCAAGAGCTTACACCTATCTTCCAGAATCGGTAGAAGCCTTTCCGTACGGAGATAAATTTTTAGCAAAACTCAAAAATATAGGATTTTTGGATTCTTTAGCAGATCCCGTGACCTTTGGAATAGCATCTATATACACGACTACAAAATAACCCGAATTCAATTTCGTTACACAGGTATTGAAAAACAATAGTCTTTATATCATCCTTTTAACCCTCTTAAGTTTTTCTGCTTTAGGACAAACCAAGAAGCTAAAGAACCAACCTAAGTATGACAAAAAACTCATTCACTTTGGTTTTTTCTTAGGCGTCAACTGGTATGACCTGAGGATTGATCCTGTTCAGGATATTGCGAGTATTCCTAATTACCACGGGTTCCGATCTGAGGTGAATCCTGGATATAGCATTGGTATCATTTCTGACCTGAGACTCTCTGACCACTTTACCCTCAGGTTTATCCCCACTTTTGCCACTACAGAAAGAACCCTTTATTTTGACCTTACTTCTCCCAATACAGGGGAGAGAAAAGAAATAGAAAGAGATATAGAAAGTTCTTTTGTGGATTTCCCATTCTATCTAAAATACCGATCCACCCGAATCAACAACTACCGTTGGTATGTTCTAGGAGGCGTTAAATACTCCCTGGATCTTTCTTCCAAACAGGACGTTGAGGACGACCTCATCTTTAAGCTCAATAGAAATGACGTTGCGGCAGAGGTTGGTATCGGACTTGATTTTTACTTTGAGTACTTCAAATTTTCTCCTCAACTAAAAGCCAGTTGGGGAACCAGTAATCTTTTGGTCCAAGATGGGACCCAACCTGTAGAAGGAATAAGCGCCATTTACAACCGGGCCATTTTCCTCAACCTCACCTTTGAGTAATGAAGATCAACCTAGACCCTGGAGTACGATACATGCTTATTTCTGTGGTTGGGTTTTCTCTGATGAATCTCATGGTAAAAAACCTTTCGGGGTTACCAGCTACGGAACTGGTTTTATTTAGATCCATAGTATCCCTAGGTCTGAGTTATGCCATTATCAAAAGAAAGAAACTAGCTCCCTTTGGTGTCAACAAAAAGTATCTTCTCATGAGGGGAGTATTTGGGGTTACAGCGCTCACTCTTTATTTCTATACCCTTGTAAGACTTCCTATTGGTAGCGCAAGTACCATACAGTATTTGAGCCCCATTTTTACAGCTTTCTTTGCTATTTACATTCTTAAAGAACCCATGCGTCCCATACAGTGGTTGTTTTTTTTGGTATCCTTTTTGGGTATTGTTTTTATCAAAGGATTTGACCCAAATATTACGCCTACAATATTACTAATGGGTGTAGGTTCAGCGATTTTTAGCGGGCTTGCCTACAACGCTATTCGCAAGGTTAAAGACACGGACCATCCTGCTGTTGTAGTCTTTTACTTTCCTTTAATAGCCACTCCAGTGATGGCCATTTGGAGCTTTTTTAATTGGGTTACTCCCACCTGGGAACAATTGGGATTGATGGTTCTTATGGGCATATTTACTCAGGTGGCACAAATCTACATGACCAAGGCTTACCAATCCACAGAAGTCAACAAAGTGGCACCCTTAAAATATGTGGGGATAATTTTTGCTTTGGGATTTGACGTTTTCCTGTTTGATGTAATTTATTCTCCCTGGGTATTGCTGGGAATTGGATTGGTCATTCTTGGAGTTGTCCTCAATGTCTTGCACAAGTCTGCCCTAAAACAATAATTCGATTATTATTTTTTAACCAATTGAGAAACCAAAATACTGGTGGCTACCGCTACGTTTAATGATTCTGGGCCTGATTCGGAAAAACGTGGAATGGTGATTCTTTCGGTCGCAAGGTTTTCTATTTGAGGAGAAATCCCATGAGCCTCACTGCCCATAATTAATAGTCTTTTGGCAGGTACTAAGTCATATACAGAATCCCCCTTCATAAAAGTTCCTGTAGTATGATATCCATTTTTTTGCGCCGCATGGCACAATTCTTCCAAGTCAGTATACTCCACTTCTACTCTGGCTATTGAACCCATAGTAGACTGAACCACCTTGGGATTATATAGGTCTACAGTCTTTGTAGAAGCATAGATTCTGTCCAAACCAAACCAATCGGCTAACCGTATGATGGTCCCCAAGTTTCCGGCATCCGAAATTCCATCCAATGCAAGGGCCCATTCTCCAGAAATTTCTTTTGTTGTGGCTATTGGTTTTTCAAAAATGGCTATTACAGAAGATGGAGTAGAGAGTAAACTACATTTTTTGGCCGTATCTATGTCCATAGAAACAAGGGTTTCGGGGGAAACCCCTTCCCAAAGTAATGAAGAATCCGTTGTGAAAATATAGTGTGGTTTAATACCTGAGGACAGAATATCTTTCACCAACTTTACACCTTCTGCACGAAACATGTTATTTTTGACGCGATATTTTTTTTGCGAAAGCGAGTTTAGAAGCTTAATTTGAGATTTCGATACCATTCCCCTTGTTGATTAAAAGCAAAAATACACTAAAATGGCTTTGGTTATTGCTTCCCATATGGGTCAGCAGCTGTCATTATACAAAGTATGTTCCTGAAGGGGATCAACTGCTGACTCAAAATGAAATCTACATCAACGGCAAAAAAAGTAGAGATCAAGAGATTACGGGGATTGTAAAGCAACAACCCAATAAGATCTTACTACTAAGAGCCGTAAAGCCCTATTTAACACTTTACGGATGGGGAAACCCAGAAAAGGGTGGGATTCCCGGATGGTTCACTGATATTGGAGAACCTCCTGTAGTCTTGGATTCTGCGCTTACTCAAAAATCCGCCTATCAAATCAGTCAATATCTATTTGCCAATGGATATTTCCTAAATACATACAGTTATGAGATAGATCCTCTCCGGAATCCTAAAAAAGCCAAAGTTAAATACTACTATACCACGGGCTCTCAATACCGAATCAAAACCTTTAACGTCTACGCGGAGACCGAGGCCTTGGAGACACTTTATCACGAGACCAAAAAAGACGCTTTGGTGAGCGAAGGAAATCCCTATAGCGCACAGAACCTGACGGCAGAAAGAGAGAGGGTTTCTAAACTGTTTAGAAACTCTGGCTATTTTGGTTTTCCAAGGGAAGTGATACGATTTGAAGTTGATACCTCTGCAGGAACTCATCAGATTGAATTGACCATGTATATTTCTGATCTTCCCGTTTCTACGGGAGATTCCACCTATACTTTACCCCACAAGCCCTACAGCATAAACAGTGTTCAAATAACGCCCTCCTATTCATTTACTGGCGAGAATTCTACGTTTGAAGATACCGTAGTCCACAACACATATGTAATCTACGAGAAGGACTCCACACAATTTACCCCTAGCCTTCTCACGCGCTCCATACACTTTAAAAAAGGAGATTCATACAATGAAACCCATGTAAAACAGACCTACGAGCACATCAATTCACTTAAGGTTTTTAAAACGGCGGAGATTTCATTTAAACCCTCTGCAATTGACACCTCAACAAACAACCAATTGGATGTTTATGTAAATCTCTCTCCCGGAAAAAAGAGGTCCTTTACCACAGAGTTAGAGTTTACAAACACCTCCGGGAATTTTGGAATCTCAACAGGTGTGGGATGGCTTAATCGCAACTTTTTTGGAGGGGGTGAATCTCTCGAACTCAGCGTTAGAGGAGGAATTGAGGCTCAGGTTAGTTTCTTGGACGAAAGTCAACTCTTTAATACATGGGAATTAGGTGGTGAAGTCGCAATTAATTTCCCTAGATTTTTATTTTTCTACATCAACGAGAACACACTACCCAAAAGGATGATACCAAGGTCTAGGCTGTTTTTAAGTGCAAGCAGAACCAATCGTCAAGAATTTGATAGGCTGGTTTACACCTTGGGACTTCAGTATTTATGGAAGGAATCTGATACAAAAAACCACTCTGTAACCCTTACGGATTTAAGTTATGTAAAAATCAATAGAATTGATCCAGACTATTTAGCAAGACTTGAATTTAAAAATGGTTTCCAGGATAACTTTATCATGGCTACCCGTTATGCTTACACCTACAATAACCAGCATCAAAAATCTAGAAAACAAGCAGATTACTTTAGAGGAACGGTAGAAATATCGGGTAATATATTAGGCTTGGCTAACACTATTGCTCCATTTCCATATGATTCTACGTCCTATGCCCACACGGTTTTTGGAGTACCTTACTCTCAGTATGTTAAGGTAGACCTTGACTACAGGAATTATTCAAGAATTACAGAAGACCACGTGGTAGCCTCCAGGTTCTTTATTGGTTACTCCCAGAGCTATGGCAACTCGGTGATTTCGCCCCCCTTTGAGAAAATGTATTTTGCAGGTGGTAGTAATGATATACGTGCATGGTTGGCTTATAAGTTAGGTCCCGGTTTAAATTCTAATACGGATGAGGTTGTAGCGGCTCCCTTTAAACTCCTGGCCTCAGTAGAATACAGATTCCCTATTATCAAAAAACTCAAAGGAGCTCTTTTTGCAGATGCGGGAAACATTTGGTACATGCCTTGGGTTGCTGATGACTTAAGAGAAACGGGGCAATCTGAGGAAGACGTAGACGCCTTTATAGAAAACTTCACTTTTAGAACTGGAACCGTTTTTAAAGGAACAGCATTGGGTGGAGGACTTGGATTGAGATATGATTTCAACTTCTTTATTTTCCGATTGGACATGGGGCTAAAGCTTCATAACCCCCAGAACTACAACACCCCAGGCAAGAGACCTTGGATCTATGTTCCCGGACTAAAATGGGACCAAGTGGTATTTAATTTAGCCTTGGGATATCCCTTCTAGCGTTTTTTATGTTTTATAGGCATGGCTAGGTGACAAAAATTGGTATTTTTGTCTACTAATCATTATTGAAAGAATAGAATATGTCTTACGCAAAAATTCAAGAATTGTTGGGCAGTGAAGCAGATTACATGCTTAACCATACATCAACCACTTTTAGTAAGGACAGCCTTCATTTGCCTGGAGGAGATTTCGTAGACAGGGCCTTTATGCCAACCAATAGAAGCAATCAAGTCATTAGAAGTCTAGAAACACTATATAACAACGGAAGACTTGGAGGGACAGGATATCTTTCTATTCTTCCTGTAGATCAAGGAATAGAGCACAGTGCAGGAGCGTCTTTCGCTCCTAACCCTTTGTATTTTGATCCAGAAAACATTGTAAAACTGGCCATTGAGTCAGGATGTAATGCGGTAGCTTCTACCTATGGAGTATTAGCCTCTGTAAGTCGAAAATACGCTCATAAGATCCCATTTATCGTTAAGATAAATCACAATGAAACCCTTAGCTACCCTACACAGTATGACCAAACCATGTACGGTTCTGTAGAGAATGCTTGGGAAATGGGTGCTGTAGCTGTTGGAGCCACTATATACTTTGGATCAGAGGATTCTAGAAGACAAATTATCGAAGTTGCCTCTGCCTTTGAAAGAGCTCATGAATTGGGAATGGCCACCATACTTTGGTGCTACACTCGAAATTCTGCCTTTAAGAAGGACGGTACAGATTACCACGCCTCTGCGGATTTAACTGCCCAAGCAAATCACCTTGGGGTTACCATTCAAGCAGATATCATCAAGCAAAAGCTTCCTACCAATAACGGAGGATACAATGCAGTGAATTTTGGACATACTAATTCTAAGGTTTATTCAGAACTATCTACAGACCACCCCATTGATTTATGTCGTTACCAAGTAGCTAATTGTTACATGGGGCGCATGGGTCTAATTAACTCTGGAGGAGCCTCAAAGGGCGAAAGCGATTTAGCAGACGCAGTAAAAACAGCGGTTGTCAACAAGAGAGCCGGAGGCCAAGGATTGATTTTGGGAAGAAAGGCTTTCCAAAAACCCTTCGAAGAAGGAGCCAATCTTATCAAGTCAGTACAAGATGTGTACTTAACTTCAGAGGTAACTATTGCATAACTCAAATACCTAGGAAATGGGTTGGTTTAAAAGAGACAAAGAAGGTATCACCACGGGTACCACAGAAAAGAGAGAAACACCAGAAGGCTTATGGCACAAGTGCCCTAAGTGTAAAGTAGTTTCTACTATAGAAGATCATCAAGCACACCTTTGGGTTTGCTCTAATTGTAACCACCACGACAGAATCAATGCCGCGGAGTACTTTTCCTTTTTGTTTGACGAAGGGAAATTTAAAGAATTAGATGCCAAGTTGGAATCCAAGGATCCCTTGCAATTTGAGGACACCAAAAAATACAGTGACCGCTTAGCGGCTACTCAAAAAAAGACGGGTCTCAAAGACGCATTGACTACGGGAACCGGTAAAATGAACGGCAGAGATGTTGTTATAAGCGCCATGAACTTTAATTTTATTGGAGGCTCAATGGGTTCTGTTGTGGGAGAAAAAATTGCGAGAGGAATTGACTATTCCATAAAGAATAAGATGCCTTTTATCATGATTTCCAAATCCGGAGGTGCACGTATGATGGAAGCGGCCTTGTCCCTGATGCAAATGGCAAAGACCAGTTCTAGATTGGCATTGCTAGCTGAAGCAAAAATCCCATATGTATCTATACTAACAGATCCTACCACAGGTGGTGTCACGGCTTCTTTTGCCATGTTAGGAGACATCAACATTGCCGAGCCTAAAGCACTTATTGGTTTTGCCGGACCTAGGGTCGTAAAAGAGACCATAGGAAAAGATTTGCCTGAAGGGTTCCAAACCTCTGAATTCCTTTTGGATCATGGGTTCCTGGATTTTATTTCAGAAAGAAGCGAATTAAAAAGCCAAGTTTCTTCCTTTTTGGGAATGACCATGGATTAGAGCTCTTAGCTAAGACCCCATTCTTTTAAGTATTTACCGCGCAGAATGTAATTTTTTATTACCTTTGCGGACTTATTAATAAAAGTGTACATCACAAACATCAAAAAGATTTTGACATGTATTTGACCACGGAGAAAAAACAAGAATTCTTTGCAGAACACGGAAAATCTGCACAAGACACAGGTTCATCAGAAGGACAGATTGCCTTATTTACTTTTAGAATCAATCACCTTACTGAGCACCTTAAAAAGAATAAGAAAGACTATAATACCGAGCGTTCTCTAGTTCGTCTGGTAGGTAAAAGAAGAAAACTTCTAAACTACCTTAAGGACACAGACATCACTAGATACCGTGAGATTATTAAGAAGTTAAATCTTAGAAAGTAATTTTCAACAGATGACTCAAAACGAAAAGGCAATTTATTCAATTGCCTTTTCGTGTATCATATTGTAACCTATTTAACAAGAAATTTAGATGATACCTAATCCCATTACAGAATCTCTTCAACTACCTGACGGACGCACCATTTCTATAGAAACGGGCAAGTTGGCCAAACAAGCCGACGGTTCGGTTGTCGTGCGTTGTGGAGGTACCATGCTCCTTGCTACAGTGGTGTCTAACAAGGAAGCCAAAGAAGGAATTGACTTTTTACCATTAACCGTTGAGTACAGAGAAAAGTATTCTGCTGCAGGAAGAGTTCCTGGAGGATTTTTTAAGAGAGAGGCTCGCCCTTCTTCAGAAGAAATTCTTACCGCGAGAATTGTAGACCGTGTTTTGCGTCCACTTTTCCCATCTGACTACCATTCAGATACCCAAATGGTAATCAACCTTATCTCCTATGATCCAGAAGTTGCTGCTGATTCATTAGCTGGTTTAGCTGCATCTGCTGCTATTTCGGTTTCTGACTTACCATTTAATGGACCTATTTCTGAGGTTTGTGTAGCAAGAATAGACGGACAGTTTGTAGTGAACCCTTCTCCTGCAAACCTTGAGAAAGCTGACATCAACATGATGATTGGTGCTTCTAAGGATAGCGTAATTATGGTTGAGGGAGAAATGGATGAAGTATCCGAATTGGAGATGCTAGAAGCCATTAAGGTTGCTCATGAAGCCATCAAGGATCAAATTGAATTACAAGAAAGACTAGCTGCTCAGGTTGCTAAGTCTACTGTAAAAAGAGAATATAGCCACGAGACTCACGATACGGAGTTAGCAGAAAAAGTTTCTAAAGAAACCTATGACCAAGTTTACGCAGTAGCTAAAGAAGGTTTAGGAAAATCAGAAAGAAGCGAAAAGTTCAAGGCCATCAGAGAATCTTTTAAAGAGCAATACTCAGAAGAAGATCTTTCGGGAATTGAAGCGTTGATTAACGTTTACTTCCACGATGTAGAGTACCACGCCATTAGAGACATGGTTCTCAATGATGCAGTTAGATTGGACGGAAGAAAAACAGATGAAATCAGACCTATATGGTCAGAAATTGATTACCTACCAGGTTCTCACGGTTCTGCTGTTTTTACTCGTGGAGAGACTCAGTCTTTAACCACAGTAACCTTGGGTACAAGTCAAGATGCTAATCGCATTGACAATGTTACTTTGGTAGGTGAGGAGAAATTCTACCTACATTACAACTTTCCTCCATTTTCTACTGGAGAGGCAAGACCTATTAGAAGCACCAGTCGTCGTGAAATCGGCCACGGTAACTTGGCACAAAGAGCTCTTAAAGGAGTTATCCCAAATGATTCTCCCTACACCATTCGCATAGTATCTGACATTTTGGAATCTAACGGTTCTTCTTCTATGGCGACTGTTTGTGCAGGAACACTTTCTCTAATGGATGCTGGAATCCCTATCACCAAACCTGTTTCAGGAATTGCAATGGGATTAATTAGCAACCCTGAAACTAATAAATGGGCTGTACTTTCTGATATCTTAGGAGATGAAGATCACTTAGGAGACATGGATTTTAAAGTAACGGGTACCAAAGACGGTATCACGGCTTGTCAAATGGATATCAAAATCTCTGGAATTGGATATGATGTGTTAGAACAAGCACTAAACCAAGCAAGAGACGGTAGATTACATATTTTAGGAGAAATGCTTAAGACCATTGATGCACCTCGTACAGAGCTTAAGCCCAATGCACCTAAAATGGTAGTTCTTACTATTCCAAAAGAATTTATTGGAGCTATTATCGGACCCGGTGGGAAGATCATTCAAGGGCTTCAAGCCGAAACCGGTACTACCATTTCTATTGATGAAGACGAAGAAAAAGGAGTAGGTGTTGTAGAAATCTCAGGAGTTGACCAAGCCATGATGGACTTGGCTATTTCTAGAGTTCAAGACATCGCTTTTGTTCCTACGGTTGGTGATGTTTACGAAGGGATTGTAAAATCCGTTCAAGCTTACGGAGCCTTTGTAGAAATAGGAAAAGACACTCAAGGTCTTCTTCACATTTCTGAAATTGAGCACAGACGTCTACAAACAGTAGAAGAAGTTCTCAAGGAAGGGGATAAAATTCAAGTTAAACTACTAGCTGTAGATGATAGAGGTAAAATGAAGCTTTCCAGAAAAGCCCTTCTACCCAAACCAGAAGCTACAGAAGAGAAGTAATAGCACTGATTTTAGATCGTTTTTCAACTTGCGTTGAATATTTTAATCGTAACAAAATCCTATGAGACAACTAAAAATCACGAAACAGGTTACCAACAGGGAAACCGCATCACTTGACAAATACCTACAAGAAATCGGTAAAGTAGAACTCATTACTGCCGAGGAAGAAGTAGAGTTGGCTCAACGCATTAAAGCAGGTGATCAAATTGCCCTAGAAAAGCTTACCAAAGCAAACCTTCGTTTTGTGGTTTCTGTTGCCAAACAATATCAAAACCAAGGGTTAACCCTTCCTGATTTAATCAATGAAGGAAACCTAGGATTGATCAAAGCAGCACAGCGTTTTGATGAAACCAGAGGTTTTAAGTTTATCTCCTATGCGGTATGGTGGATTCGTCAATCCATTCTGCAAGCATTGGCGGAGCAGTCTAGAATTGTAAGACTTCCATTGAATAAGATTGGTTCCATTAACAAGATCAATAAAGCGTATGCCCAATTAGAACAGGAGCACGAAAGAGCTCCATCTGCAGAAGAAATTGCAGATATGTTAGAAATGGGTGAGTCTGATGTTAAAGAATCTCTTAGAAATTCTGGTCGTCACGTATCTATGGATGCTCCCCTTGTAGAAGGAGAGGATAGCAACCTATATGATGTTCTTAATTCTTCAGAAAGTCCACATCCTGATGAGGACCTAATGACAGACTCTTTAAGAACTGAAATAGAGCGCTCTTTAGCAACACTGACCCCAAGAGAAGGTGATGTCATAAGATTGTACTTTGGATTGGGAGGACAACACCCCATGACTTTAGAGGAGATTGGTGAAAAGTTTGACTTGACACGTGAACGCGTTCGTCAAATTAAAGAAAAGGCAATTAGAAGGCTCAAACACACATCTCGCTCCAAAATATTAAAAACCTATTTAGGATAATATCAAGATCATTTTAGCCCCGCTTTTTGCGGGGCTTTTTTTTACCTTTGAAAAAAATAAATTTAGCATGTCTCACAAAATTGCACCTTCCATTTTAGCCGCTGATTTTGCCAACCTCCAGAGAGATTCAGAAATGGTAAATCAAAGTGAAGCACACTGGTTTCACATCGATGTAATGGATGGGGTCTTTGTTCCCAATATTTCTTTTGGCATGCCCGTGATAAAAGCCATTAGCAAGCATGCTAAAAAAACACTGGACGTTCACCTTATGATTGTTCATCCCGAGAGATATATAGCTGATTTTAAAAAAGTAGGAGCCGATATTCTTACCGTTCACTATGAAGCCTCTACCCACCTACACAGAACGCTTCAGGAAATCAAAAACCACGATATGAAGGCGGGAGTAGCTCTCAACCCTCATACTCCCGTTTCTCTCCTCAAAGACGTGATCCAAGACATTGACCTCGTGTGTTTGATGTCTGTAAACCCTGGGTTTGGTGGTCAGAAATTTATTGAAAAGACTTATGACAAGGTGAGAGAACTCAAGGCAATAATCAATGAGGCAGGCGCTTCTACTCTTATTGAAATTGACGGTGGGGTTTCTACCGCCAATGCAAAGGAGCTAGTAAAAGCAGGAGCAGATGTCCTTGTTGCAGGGAGCTTTGTGTTTAATTCTGAGAATCCTACACAAACGATTTCTGACTTAGTAAATTCGTAGTCATATTCTTAGCATTTACCTTTCATTCCTTGGAAGACAAGCCGTAGATTTTGTATTTTAAAGCCTTGTATAACGAAGGCTCACAAAAACTCCATGCAAAAACCTACTATAGAGGCGAGTAACGTCTCAAAAGCCTATCAAGGTCACACAGCCTTAGATGGACTTTCCATCCAAATTCCCAAAGGATCCATATACGGCTTACTCGGCCCAAACGGAGCGGGAAAAACTACATTTATCCGTCTTTTAAATCAAATTACAGCACCCGATTCTGGGCATATATTATTTGATGGCGAACCTTTAAAACCCTCTGACGTACAGCGTATTGGGTATTTACCCGAAGAGCGAGGTCTGTACAAAAAGATGAAGGTTGGGGAACAAGCCATGTACCTCGCCAGGCTCAAAGGACTCTCGGACTCACAGGCTCGAGAAAAGCTAAAGTATTGGTTTGAGAAATTTGAAATTGGCCCTTGGTGGAACAAAAAAATTGAAGAGCTCTCCAAGGGAATGGCTCAAAAGATTCAGTTTATCACTACCGTGTTACACGATCCTGAATTATTGATTTTTGATGAGCCTTTTTCGGGCTTTGACCCTATTAATACCAATTTAATAAAGGCCGAAATTCAAGAACTCAGAAAGAATGGCGCCACCGTAATCTTTTCTACTCATCGCATGGAGAGTGTGGAAGAAATATGTGACCACATTGCCTTGATAAATCAATCCAAAAAAGTTTTGGAGGGATCCGTAGAAAAAATCAGAAATGACTACAGGTCGCACAGATACGTGATTTCTGGAATTCCAGCAACGGATGCATTGGAATTTCCTCCAAACATCGTAAAGGAATCCGCTAAAACCATGAAAGGACATGTTTCTTTAACGGTAAAAGTAAACGAAGAAGTCTCTACCAATCAATTGATTCAAACCCTTCTTCCGCAAATGGAAATCCACGATTTTAAAGAGGTTATCCCCTCGGTAAATGACATCTTCATTCAAAGGGTACAAGGTAAATCTCAAGAGTAATCGATTGGATTAAAAGAATACGAAAAAAATGAACAAAATACTCCTCATCATTCAAAGAGAATTCAGTTCTCGCGTCAGAAAAAAATCATTTCTGGTCATGACTATTATAGGCCCTATCCTATTTGCCGGTCTTATGATAGCCCCTATATTACTTGCAAGTCTACCCGAAGGCCCAAAGAAAATTTGGGTTCTAGACGAAGCCTATATTTTAGATCACGACAAGGGGTCCTCTAACTACACCCTAAATTATTTCCCTCCTGATGAATTAGACCTCGATGCGGCAAAAACCGTTTTTGAAGAATCGGAATACGATGCATTCCTTTATATACCCCTTTCGGAAACGGGAGCATTGGACTACATACAGCGCAACACTCTTTTGTATGGAAAAAAGAATGTTTCCCTAAATATGGAGGGATATATCTCCAAATTAATGGAAGGGAAAATCGCCAATAAATTACTCTTAGACCTTGGAGTCAACCCAGAAGTTGTGGCTCAAGTTAAGCCCAATGTATCTTTAAAAAAATTCAGTTTAGGAGAAGGAGAAAATGCCCAAGAAAGCAATACAGAAATTAAGATGATTACTGGGTATACCGCAGGATTCTTTATTTACTTTTTCATATTCCTATATTCAGCACAAGTGATGAGAGGGGTGATTGAAGAAAAGTCAAATAGGATTATTGAGGTTATCATAAGTTCAGTTAGACCCTTTCAGTTAATGATGGGAAAAATAATCGGAATTGGATCGGTGGGGATTCTTCAATTTATCATTTGGGTTGTTTTGAGTTTGGGATTGTTCCAAGGAGCTAGTCATTTTCTTCTCAAAGACCAAATGGATACAGCTACAATGGTAGAGGCCAAAACAGGAGGCGTTGCTGAAGTCCCTGAAATAGCACAATTTCAGGAAAGATTAGAATCTCTAAACTTCCCCCTAATACTATCCACTTTTTTGGTGTTTTTCCTAGGAGGCTTCTTCTTGTATGGAAGTCTATTTGCTGCGGTGGGTTCTGCAGTAGACAATGAAACGGATACCCAACAGTTTATGCTACCAGTCACCATACCTTTAATTCTAGCCATTGTCATGGCGACCAATGTGATTGAAAACCCCGATGGTCCCATCGCTTTTTGGTTCTCTATGATACCACTGACCTCTCCTATTATAATGATGATTCGCATTCCTTTTGGTGTCGCCCCTTGGGAACTTGCCTTGAGCATTGGACTCCTCATTGGAGGCTTTATTTTTACCACCTGGCTTGCTGGAAAAATCTATAGAACTGGAATATTGATGTACGGTAAAAAAGTATCTTACAAGGAATTGTACAAATGGCTTAAATACAAAGGATAATGGACTACAAGGAGATTTTAGACTATTCCCTTTTTGAATATGACCAAGTAAAGTTTCAGGTTAATGACGTTCTGGAATTGTTAATGCTTTTGGGAGCTACGCGACTAATTATTTGGTTGGTTTCTAAATATCTCAATAGAAAAATTAAAAAGCACGTCATTGATGAGGGCAAGGGGTATTCCATAACCCAAATCATAAAGTACTTTGTCTTCACCATTGCAATAGTTATTGCAATGGATATTACAGGCATCAATATCACCGCTTTACTTTTTGGCTCTACTGCCCTATTTGTAGGTCTAGGACTGGGACTGCAGGACACCTTTAAAGATTTTGTTTCAGGAGTGGTTTTATTGGTAGAGAGAAGTGTTTCTACAGGAGATATAATTGAGGTTGGTGAACTGGTTGGGCGAGTAAAGGAGGTAAGACTTCGCACTACATTAGTGGAGACACGTCAAGACATTATTATTGTCATTCCCAATTCTAAACTCATCAATGACAATGTGATCAATTGGTCACAAAACAGAAAAGCTACTCGATTCTCTGTTTCTGTGGGTGTTGCCTACGGCAGTGACACTTCCTTGGTAAAACAATTGCTTTTGGAAGCGGTCAAAGACCACAGCATGGTGGCCAAAGACCCTGCTCCTTCCGTTTTTTTTGAAGATTTTGGAGATAGTTCCCTTCAATTTAGGGTTCTTTTTTATTCCCATTATCTCTTTAGAATAGAAAAGGTAAAAAGTGATATCCGCTTTTCTATAGACCAGAAGTTTAGGGACCAAAATGTAACCATCCCCTTCCCTCAAAGAGATCTTTGGGTAAAACAGTGGCCAAATGACCCCAACCCTGCTACTCCATGAAAAGAGCAGTCATTGATTTAGGGTCCAATACCTTTAACCTCAAGATTGTGGAATCTGAGTCTGGGGAAGTTCTTTACAATGACAAAATACCTGTAAAATTACTGAAAGGCAATGCGGATCACATTGGCGAGGAGGCCTCAAAACGGGCTCTTGATGCTGTGAGCAGGCATTTAAAAACCGCAAGAGAATACGGAGTGTCAGAAGGTTTTGCCTTTGCTACCTCCGCCCTCAGATCATCGAGCAACGGCAGGGATTTGGCTCAGGAAATATTGGACCTCTTAGGAGTACATGTCCACATTATTGATGGCCTCCAAGAGTCGTTGTTTATTTATGAAGGAGTCAAACAAGCTCTTGACTGCAAAGATGGCATTATAGTGGACATTGGCGGTGGTTCCACCGAATTGGTATGGGTAAACAACAGTCACTACAAATGGGGGCGCAGTTATCCATTAGGTGTAGGAAGACTGCTTGAGTCTTTATCTTTTTCTGATCCCGCTACGCTCCAACAATTTAATACCCTTGAGAATCTCCTAAAAAACTCTTGGAGTGAACCTTTAGGTGAACTGCAGAAGAAACATCCCGTGAATACTCTTATTGGTTCTTCTGGAAGCTTTGATACCCTTTATGATATGTTGGCTGCACGCCATGGAAGACCTGCCCTAGGGAAAAAGCAAAAAAACGGCATCATTGATGTTCAAGAAACGCTGCAGTTGTGTGACGAAATTCAATTCTTAACCAATGCAGAAAGAAGTTCTATTCCGGGACTTATTCCCATGAGGGTAGAAATGATTCACTTGTCCCTCTACCTTATTTCATACCTAATAAAAACTCTCGACATAAAAGAAATTCACCTTTCTGCTTACGCACTTAAAGAGGGAGTTCTTTCCGAAATTCAAAATCCAAAGAGCCCATGGCAACCATCCTTTTAATAGAAGACGAGAAAGCGATACGAAATGTATTGAGAAGCATCTTAATTGATGAGAACAAATCGTGGAAAGTACTAGAGGCCGAAAACGGAAAGGCGGGAATTGACATACTATCTACTACACCCATAGATTTGGTCTTTTGTGATATTAAAATGCCCGGCATGGACGGAATTGAAGTTTTAGATAAAATTGGTGAAATGGAAATCGAAACCCAAGTTGTCATGATATCCGGTCATGGAGACTTAGACACTGCCGTAGATTGTATAAAAAAAGGAGCCTTTGACTATATATCTAAACCCCCAGACCTAAACCGTTTATTGCAAACAGTAAGGCTTGCATTGGACAAGGGGACTTTGGTCGCCGAAAACAAAAAACTAAAAAAGAAAATCAGCTCACAGTATCAAATGATAGGCTCTAGTAATGCCTTAGAACAGATACGAGGGGTTATAGAAAAAGTAGCCCCAACGGATGCTAGGGTATTTATCACAGGTCCTAATGGATCTGGTAAAGAAGTCATTGCTCATCAAATTCACGAAAGGTCAGAGCGAGCAAATGCACCCTTGATAGAAGTCAATTGCGCTGCCATACCTTCTGAACTAATAGAGAGTGAACTCTTTGGCCATAAAAAAGGAGCTTTTACCTCTGCTGTCAGGGACAGGAAAGGCAAGTTTGAATTAGCACATGGTGGCACCCTTTTCTTAGATGAAATAGGAGATATGAGTGCAAATGCACAAGCCAAAGTATTAAGAGCTTTACAAGAAAATCAAGTGACTCCCCTAGGTGGAGATAAATCCATAAACATAAATACTCGAGTAATAGCCGCCACCAATAAAGACGTAGCCAAGGAAATAGCAGAAGGAAGATTTAGAGAAGATCTATACCATAGGTTAAGTGTGATTCTTATCAATGTTCCCAGTTTATCTGATAGAAAAGAGGATATTCCTGAACTGACCCTATTCTTTTCTAAAAAAATTGCCAAAGAACATGGTGTGGCAGAAAAAACCTTTGAGCCCCAAGCAATAGTGGAATTATCCAAGCACTCTTGGTCAGGAAATATAAGAGAATTCAGAAATGTAATGGAAAGATTATACATACTATGTGGTTCGGTAATAAAAATTAAGGATATCACACAAAATGTCCGATAAATTTTGTATGTTATTAATCAATCTAAAAAAAAATTAAAACTATGGCAGAAATTATCATCTGGGGTTTCATTATCCTCGTTTTCCTTTTCCTTTCTCTTTTTACTGTCAAACAACAAACGGCAACCATAATAGAACGACTTGGGAAGTTCACCTCTATTAGACATCCAGGTTTACAATTTAAGATTCCTTTTATTGATCGCATTGCGGGAAAGATTACCCTTAAAATCCAACAATTAGATGTTATGGTAGAAACCAAAACCATGGATGATGTATTTGTGGGACTCAAGGTTTCGGTTCAGTTTGTAATTCTCAAGGACAGCATTTTTGAAGCTTTCTACAAGCTAGAAAACCCTTCAGACCAAATCACCTCATACATATTTGACACGGTACGTGCAGAGGTTCCCAAGTTAAAATTAGATGATGTCTTTGTTAGAAAAGACGACATTGCCATTGCTATAAAAAGAGAACTTTCGGAAGCCATGAATTCTTACGGATATGGGATTATTAAAGCCCTGGTTACCGATATTGATCCAGATCATGAGGTGAAAAACGCAATGAACCGAATCAATGCTGCAGAAAGAACCAAAGTAGCTGCAGAATTTGAAGCCGAAGCCGAAAAGATTCGAATTGTTGCCAAGGCAAAAGCAGAGGCACAAAGCAAAGCGCTACAAGGACAAGGTATTGCAGATCAAAGAAGAAATATTGCCAAGGGTCTAGAAGACTCTGTAGAGATTCTTAACAATACGGGTATTGCTCCCCAGGAGGCCTCAGCACTGATTGTTATCACTCAGCACTATGACACTTTACAGGCCGTAGGAGAAAAAACCAACTCCAATATGATTCTTATGCCCAATTCTCCTTCTGCAGCTAGCGACATGCTTACGCAACTCGTCACGTCAATGACAGCCGCAGGACAGATGGGTAAGATGACCCCAAAAACTTCTGCAAAGACCAAAAAATAAATCTACCTTTGATAAAAATTTTTTTCCATGATTCCTAAGTTTTTAGTCGGTGACAATACAGATACACCGGATTCAGTTTACATCATTCACACAGAATACCCTCGATTTGTTCTCAATTTAGAAGACGATGAAGTGGAGTGGTTTGATGACCTTGAAGAAGAAAACGAGGACGAGGCAACCGCAGAAGTTGCTTCATTAATTAGCCAAGCAGAAGAATTTTACCAACGAGAAGTCGATAGGTACGAAGGTTTAGATAATTAATTAAAATCCCCGTCTTCGCAGACGGGGATTTTTTTTAGATTCCATAGAGCAGAGATTTACCATGACCAAAAGAGAACATTACAAAAAGAATTTTACCCTTGCATATCCTGTGATGCTAGGCAGCCTTGGTCATATAATGGTTGGAGTTGCTGATAGTGCCATGGTGGGTCAGCTTGGCGCTATTCCTCTTGCAGCGGTATCTCTTTCTAATTCGCTCTTTGTGGTGCCCCTAGTGTTTTCTATGGGTGTTGCCTTTGGGATGACTCCCATGGTTGCCAACGCAGACGGAGAAGGCAATCAAAAGAAAAGCGTACGCTATTTAAAAAATGGGTTGGTTGTCAACATGGTCTCTTCCCTTTTGATGTTTGGGGCCATTTATGTTCTTTCTCTGTTTATTGAACAAATGGGACAAGACCCAGAAGTTGTTGACTTAAGCTTACCTTATTTACAAGTCATCTCCTTGAGCATTATCCCGCTCATGTTTTTTCTCACTTACAAGCAGTTTGCAGAAGGTCTTAGCGACACCAAAGCCGCCATGCGAGTAAGTATTGCTGCCAATTTTTTAAATGTTGGCCTCAATTATGTTTTGATATTTGGAGTGTGGGGCTTCCCCGAAATGGGACTGATGGGAGCGGGATATTCTACCTTGATTTCTAGAATTATCATGGCCATTGCCATGTACTTTTACTTTAAAGGAAAATCTCATTTTTCTGCCTACAGAGTCCTTTTTAAAGAGGTTAAAATTCTTTGGAAATCAGCAGTAGAATTACTTACAATTGGAGTTCCTACTGCCTTACAATACATCTTTGAGGTAAGTGCCTTTGCCTTTTCTGCCATTATGATTGGCTGGATATCTCCCTTGGATCTTGCAGCGCACCAAATTGCAATCTCCCTAGCCTCTATTAGCTATATGATGGCATCGGGGATGTCAGCTGCCGCTTCTATTCGCGTGGGAAATCAGCTGGGACAAAAAGCCTATTCTACCCTAAGAGAAGCTACCCAAACCCTTACTCACATGGTAATCGTCTTTATGGCTATTACAGGAATATTGTTTTTGATAGGGAGACATTTATTGCCTTCGCTGTATACAAATGATCCTCAAGTATTGGCTATTGCAGCTCAATTATTAATAATCACTACGTTTTTTCAATTATCAGATGGGGTCCAAGTAGTGGCTCTTGGTGGACTCAGAGGTCTTTCTGATGTAAAAGCCCCCACCTATATAACCTTTGCTTGTTATTGGTTATTGGCCATACCGTTGGCTGCAGTTTTGGGATTTTATTTTGATATGGGAGTAGTTGGTATTTGGATGGGATTGGCCGCAGGCTTGACCTTTGCTGCTATTTTCTTATACCTGAGAATGAATCAAAAAACCAAAAGCTTATTGGTGGATTAAAATAGGTGGTTTACCTTGGTACCATGAGAATTCTTTTTTTGTCCAGATCGACTTTATGGAGTCAAGTAGGCGGCGATACCATTCAGGTAGAGCAAACCGCTCAGGCCCTAAGGGAGAAAGGACATCAAATAGAAATTATACTATCAGGTCAAAACGTTAGTGGCAACTATGATTTGGTTCACTTTTTTAATTTAGGTCGTCCTCAAGATGCTTTACCCTATTTACAAAACATAGATATTCCCTGGGTCACTTCCACCCTATGGGTAGACTACTCTTCCTCTGACTCTCGGAGAACGGGAATACTGGGAACGGTTTTAAAAAGACTGAGCCCCTCAGGGCAAGAATACCTCAAATCCTTGGCAAGAGGAATTATGGGAAGAGACCAAATACCCCACTTCTCTTATTTAATCAAAGGACACACAAATACCATGAGGCAAATAATCTTGCGCTCCAAGGCCCTTATTTGTTCCACACAAACAGAAGGCAAAAGGATTGAAACTCATTTTAAAAGCACTCCCCCCATACATACCGTAAGTCTAGGGATTTCGGACGTTTTTTGGAATACAAAAAAACACAATACCTCAACGCCAAGAAGCGGAGTTATCTGTGTGGGTCGGTTTGAAGTCCTAAAAAATCAAAAGACCCTAATTTCTGTGCTGGCAAAAAACAATATTCCCGCTCTATTTGTAGGCAGTGGCTCAGGACTGCAAGGCAACTATTACCAGGAATGTCTTAAGGCTGCAGAAGGAACGCCTATTCGGTTTGTAGATCACGTTTCTCAAGGGGAGCTCTCCAAATTATACCAAGGGGCAAAGACCGTTGTGATTCCCTCCTTTTTCGAGACCTTTGGTCTTTCCGGAATAGAAGGTTTGGCCTCAGGATGTACTTTGGCCGTGAGCAATACGTTAGATTCTTTTGAGGAATATCAAAGGCTTGGAGCCGAAACCTTTTCGCCAGATAGTCCCGCAGAAATGGAAAAAGCCCTTAGGGCTTCTTTGTCAAAATTCACAGATACAAAAGACCGGCTAAGAAAATCAAAATACACATGGAGTCATGCGGCCAATGAGCTAGAATCCATTTATAAAAAGGTTTTAAAAACGGAATGAAAGTAGCCATCATAGGGAGCAGAGGGATTCCCAATCAATACGGCGGTTTTGAAGAACTTGCTGAACAACTTTCGGTTCGGCTGGTTCAAAATGGTCATGAAGTCACTGTGTACTCACCTCACCACCATCCATACACACAAGCAGAGTACAAAGGCGTTCGCATCATTCACAAATACGACCCTGAACCAAGAATAGGTACCGTAGGTCAGTTTTTTTACGACCTATTTTGTGTGATGGATTTGCACAAAAGAGACTTTGAGGTGGTGCTACAACTCGGTTACACCTCAAGCGCAATATGGCATGGATTGATTCCCAAAAAAATGCATGTTACCACCAACATGGATGGTTTGGAGTGGAAGCGATCTAAATATGGAAAGTGGGTAAAAAAATTCTTAAGGTGGTCAGAAAAAACTGTGGCCAAGCACAGTCATTTAATGGTGGCTGATAACCCAGAAATTGAAAACTACCTGCAATCCCTTTACGTAGGTCAAACGGTTTACATTCCCTACGGAGCAGAAATCCCCAAGGAATACAACCCCAACATCCTGGAAAGATACAATGTAAAACCCAATGAATATCACCTCATCTTAGCTCGATTTGTTCCCGAAAACAACTTCGAGACGCTGCTAAGCGGACTCTCAAAATCTGAATGTTCCATTCCTACCTTGATTATTGGAAATCACCAAACGTCTTACGGAAAGCAACTGAAAAAACGTTTTACCGACAAAAGGCTACGCTTTTTGGATGGCATTTATGACAAGGAGGTCATCAACAGTCTCCGCCATTTTTCTAGAATGTATTTTCATGGCCACAGCGTGGGCGGCACCAACCCTTCCCTATTGGAAGCAATGGGTTGCCAATCTCTTATTTGCGCCCACTCTAACCCTTTTAACAAAAGCATTTTAGGAGAAAATGGATTTTATTTCTTGGATGCTACAGATGTAGCCACAAAAGTGGACCGCCTCCACCTAGACGTGAAAAGAGATTACTCTTCTTGGGGAAGGAAAAACACTAGTGCCGTGAGAGATATTTACAATTGGAAAGTAATTACGGAACAATATGAAATTGTCTTAAAGCAATCCATTCTCCATTAAACGGATTCCTTCATTTTTTCACTATTAAATGGTAATAATTTACTCCGATTTGCAAAAAAAACATTCAGAATGAGTTTAGTGATTCTAACATAGAAATCTTGAGTCCTATGTACAATGCAGTTAGGTATGGAAATGCCTCCACAACCTCTACTCAGCCTATCTACAATAGGGAAAATCCCGAAACCAAACCCAATAAAGACCTTGCTGCTAAAACACCAAAAGAGGAGACTCCTAACCTAGTTAGATCAGAAAAGGATCCCTCTGCTCAATAAACAAATGGAGCTACTCTCTATTCTCGAGAAGAAGCTCTTAGGCCTCCCTAGGAAGAGGCAGAAAAAAAATAATAGATAACGGGGCAACAATCACTTGTCCAATCCAAGTAGAAAAAGGCCTGAGGAGGAGTAATATCAATTCCCTTTAAATTTTCCTAGGAGCATATTTAAAGCCGTAATCAAAATGATTTTTGTGTCCAAAAGAAGGGACCAGTTTTCTAGGTAATAGACATCTGCTCTTACCCTGGCTTGCATTTTTTGAGGATCAGAGGTCTCCCCTCTTAAGCCTTGACTTTGGGCCAACCCCGTCAATCCAGGCAGTATCAAATGTCTGACCATGTAAGCGTCTATAAGAGTTTTGTACTGCTCAGTGTGAGCTATCATATGAGGTCTTGGCCCAACAATACTCATTTGTCCAGCCACAACATTAAACACCTGAGGAAGTTCGTCAAGATTGTGCCTTCTCAGCCACCTACCCACACGTGTCACCCTTTGATCTCCTTTTATTGCTTGAACAGAAGCATTTTCTACACGAGCCATACTTCTGAATTTAAGACACGAAAAAGTTTTATTATTGATTCCTGTTCGCTTCTGTCTAAAGAGAATGGGTCCTCTAGAATCCAATGCAATGGATAATATAATCAACGGAAATAACCAGGGAGCCACCCCCACCAAAAACAAGGCGGAAATCAATAAATCAAAGGCTCTTTTTAACATTTGATTGTGCCGGTAAGAAAGAGGCTCTGGCCTGGGGTAAACAATGGGAGAATCACCTAAAAAATCAACATCTGCTTGAGTAAGCAAAGGGATTCCCAGCTCAGGTAAAAATCGAAACCTCAACAGTTGAGCCTCTGAGTATTTATGCCAGGTAGCCACGAGTTCTGGAGATTGCTGATAACTACAATACACCTCAGAAACCCCATGCACAGCAACCTCTGAAGGATCTTTTAATTCCTTTTCCCAATGCTTAACTCTCAATCCATATTCAGGATGTTGTTCCAAATTAGTAAAAAGGGCTTGTGCCTGCGGAGAGTTTCCCAGCAGAAGAATATACCTAGCATTTTTGTCATCCTTGAGATAATTTCTCCACCAATTCAGAAACAAAATTCGAGTGATGGCAATAAGCGGAATCAACAGACTGTAGAAGTAAATAAGAAAGAGTCTAGAATAATAATATCCCTTTAAACTCACTATCAGAAGGGTGAAAATAAACAATTGAAAGACCAGCGCATTCAACCCCTTACTCAGGGAGTTTCTAATTTCTGTAGTCGGTTTTAGAGAATAGGTTTTGAGTACCTGAGTCACAAGTATCCAACTCAAATTCATAAAGACCCAAAGCTGAACATAGTAATTGTAATACTGATCATTGTCTATACGTAAATCAGAGAACCGCAAAGCTGTAGCCGCCAAGAAAGCGCCATTAATAACAACTAAGTCAAAGCCCCATTGCAGGTACTTTATCCAGCGGTATTTACTGTTTTGCATTGTTTGTGTTTAGTTTTCTATTCTTGACCCAAAGATTCGGGAAAGTTTTTCTCAAACCAATTTCTCTTCCACTTAGGTCCTTCGGGACGAGCCTCAAAATAAGAAATTATATGCTTTTGTGCTCTTTCTTTGTCTACGTTGTTTACAAGGTAATTTCTTGCAGAATTACGCAACCTCCTATTCCCACTAGCGGAGGCCACTACTAGGTTATCTACCACTTGATCCGTTAAGTAATTCAACTGAATCAAAACACCAAAAGCACTTAGCCTCAGATTAAAACCTACTTCTGGACCGGTTAAAGCAACCCATTTATCAAGTTCAAGGGTTGGATTTTTGGAATCGATCACCATAAGTGATCGAATAAAGAACAAGTCCCCACGTGCCGCGGGTTGAATATCCGAAGTTACTTGGTAAACCTCTTGAGGCCTAATATCACCTAATAGAGAGGCCCATTGAGTCACTCCCTCTTCTGTAGAATCTAATAAATAAGGTGCAAAAAACTCATAGTCTACAGGAAGAACAGAATCCAAACTCTCTGCAAAGACCGTACGAGCAGTAGGATGTAAATAGGCAAACCATGGATCAAGGGTTACATAGGGATAATTTGCACCTATCACCTTTGCGGCTACCCTTTGCAACCGGGCAGGAGCGTTGCCATTAACAGTGTAATAGGCCCATTTTAGAGCTTCTTTTCCTCCTGATGCCACCAAAGCTCGCAATGCCAATTCCGCATCCAAAGAATGTGCATTCTTCAACTGGTTCTCCCATAAGATTGTGGACTTGTCTTCCTCTATATTACACAGGGTGAGTTTTCTGGGAAATATTGTGGCATAAGTAACAGGATGATCCACTTTCCATGTCAATGAATCTCCATTTTCTACAGACACCTTTACCACCTCAACGGAAGATCCATTCCATATTTCAATGGGTATTTCTATTGTATTTTGACGAGGAATATCAGTAGCCATTAGAGAAAACTGGTAGTTACTGCGGCCCTTTTTCTCTACATCAAAAAACACCTTAGGAATTTGAGAATCATAGGTCCACAGGGCAAAAAAGCTGGTGAGATCCTGTTCAGATGCCTCTTCCATTACCTCTATAAAGTCTTGGGTGGTTTTATTTTTAGTAAAATCTAATCTGAGGTAATTTCTCAAGCCTTTGTAAAACAATTCCGCACCTAATTTTTCTTTTAGCATAGTGAGGACCCACCCTCCTTTTTGATAAAATCGAGCAGATCCTGCTTTGGGATGACACAAGGGATACGAATCCATATTCCCTGCTTCATAAACACTAACTCTTGCCCGTTCCAATCTATCAAAATAGGCTTCTTCCCCCAAGAACTCCCTTACCGCTTCCCATTGCAAAAAGGTTGCAAAACCCTCGTGTAGCCAGTGGTGTGTTGCGTTTGTGGAAGTTTGAAGGTTACCAAACCACTGATGAGCCAACTCATGTGCATTGATTTCTATATAGGGAGAGTCATAGGCAGCCCTTTTTCCCAAAACATAAAAATCACCAAACAAAGTAGCCGTTGTATTTTCCATAGCCCCGTGCTGAAATTCTCTCACGGGTAACTGGTCGTACTTAGACCATGGGAAGGGAATCAACAATTCCTCCATCCAATTAAAAAGCTCAGTAGAACGGTCATAAGTAATGGAAAAGTAGGCAGAATCCTTTGGGTATAAGTAGTTTTTAAGGGGAATACCTGAGTTTGATACATACTTCTGATAGGTATAATCCCCTATGGCTAATGCTATTAGATAGGGAGACATAGGTTTTTCTGTGGTATAGCGCCATCTAGTCATTTTTGCTTCCGTGCCTTTAAGGGTGTCTGATGACCTCAAACGACCATTAGAAACAAAAGTGTATTCCGTGGGAAGTGTTGCGGAAACGGACCACAGGACTTTGTCATTTTGATCATCTACCATGGGTAGCCAATGCCTATTGTCTATACCTTGACCTTGAGTCCATATTTGCCCAATGGATGCATTCCAACCTACAAAATACATCCCCTTTCTGGGCTGAGCACTGTATTCAATATTGAGCTTGTGAAGGTTTCCGGGAAGTGCGGGGCGCTTTAACTTTACCGAAAGTCCCTTGGGATATACTTTATAGGAATCCATTTGAGCTCCCACGTATTCTACCTTGGTAAAATCAATAAAGGGACCATCTAGCCAAATGGAATCTTTGGTATTCTCGGTGGTTTCAAAAACCAATTGAAGGACACCCGAAACTTCTCCTTTTTGGGGAGAAAAGAAAAGCTCTACATCTATTAATTGCTGATCTATTTGTAAAGACCGCAGAGTGTCTACACCGGGTAAATACGATTGGGCATGGGAGAAGACCCCCAAACAAAACCAAAAAAGAGCTGTGAGTATCTTAGGCATGTAATGTTTATTGCAGTAGCAGAACTTGGTGAGTCCATATAAGCCATGGCCAGTTGAATGGCTAAGCTAAGCCGAAAGATACAAACGAACTTACAATTCTAGGCTCTGTCCTTTAGTCAAACTAAAATTTCCATTAGTTTTGAAAGAACATCTCCTCTATGTCAAAAGAACTATTAAAAACCCCTATTGAATTCCTCAAGGGAGTCGGCCCACAAAGGGCAGACTTGCTAAAGAAGGAATTGGGGTTGTTTGTGTATGAGGATTTGCTGACCACCTACCCCTTTAGGTATGTAGATAAGAGTCGCTATTATACAATTTCTGAAATAGCTAATGCGGAGGCCGAAGTTCAAATCATTGGAAAAATAAGAAACGTAAAAGAAGCTGGTGCTCCCAGAAAAAGAAGACTTACAGCAGAATTCTACGATGATACAGGATCCGTAGAACTCATATGGTTCAAGGGAGCTCGTTGGGTGAGGCCTACCCTAAAGCCTGATACAACCTTTGTCCTCTTCGGCAAGCCCTCACTTTTTAATAAAAAATTCACCATTGCCCACCCTGAACTGGAGGTGGTAACTGACGAAATCCAAGGTGGAGAAGGCCGGATGGAACCCGTTTATCCTTCAACAGAAAAATTGGGCAATAAGGGGCTGAGCTCAAAGGGCATCAAAAAACTAATGTACACCCTACTACTCCAACTCAAGGGGACCCTTTCCGAATATATACCCCAACACGTTTTGGATCAAACACATTTTATTTCCAGAGAGCAAGCCCTTTTTCAAATTCATTTTCCCCAATCTCTAGAGATTCTAGACAGGGCAAGGCATAGATTAAAATTTGATGAGTTTTTTCTTTTGCAATTAAGTGTGCTCCAGAAAAAAAACATTCACAAGGCTCAATACAAAGGCTATCCTTTCGCTGTGGTAGGGTCTTGGTTTAATACCTTTTACTCTCAACACCTACCCTTTGAGCTCACGGGTGCTCAGAAAAGGGTTATTAAAGAGATTCGTTCTGATCTGGGCTCCGGCAGACACATGAATCGATTGGTTCAAGGAGATGTGGGTTCTGGGAAGACCATGGTGGCTCTTTTGTGTATCCTATTGGCCTTAGACAATGGGTTTCAGGCAGGGCTTATGGCACCTACAGAAATCCTGGCCAAGCAACATTATGCAAGTCTACTTGAAATGGGGGAACCCATGGGTTTGTCCATTGCTTTGTTAACTGGAAATGTAAAAGGTGCCGAAAGAAAAAGGGTGCTTAAAGGGCTCCAAGAGGGTACTATCCATTTGGTAGTTGGCACACATGCCCTGATAGAACCTACTGTGGTATTTAAGAATTTAGGATTGGCCGTTATTGATGAGCAGCATAGATTTGGAGTAGCTCAAAGAGCTGCCCTATGGAAAAAGAATCAAAGACCCCCTCATATCTTAGTAATGACCGCAACCCCCATCCCAAGGACTTTGGCCATGAGTGTCTATGGGGATTTGGACCTCTCTGTAATTGATGAATTACCGCCGGGCAGAAAGCCTATCACGACTAAGCACCTCTTTGAAAATCAAAGATTGCGTGTATTTGGTTTTATAAAAGAACAAATACAACTAGGCAGACAAATCTATATAGTTTACCCCTTGATAAAAGAGAGCGAAAAGCTGGACTACAAAGACTTAATGGATGGATACGAGGCCATAACCCGAGCATTCCCCCTTCCCAATTACCAGGTAAGTATTGTCCATGGACAAATGAAACCCGAAGACAAGGACAGAGAAATGCAGCGTTTCGTCAAAGGGCAAACCCAAATCATGGTGGCTACTACGGTAATTGAAGTAGGTGTTAACGTACCCAATGCCTCCGTGATGATAATAGAGAGCGCCGAAAAATTTGGGCTAAGTCAGCTTCACCAATTGCGTGGCCGTGTAGGGAGAGGAGCTGAGAAATCGTATTGTTTATTACTCTCTGGTCTCAAACTAAGTGATAATGCCAAAACGAGGCTACAAACCATGGTTTCTACCCAAGATGGATTCGAAATTGCTGATGTGGACCTAAGACTGCGTGGTCCTGGAGATGTAATGGGAACTCAACAGTCTGGAGTGCTCAACCTGAAGATAGGTGACTTGGTAAAGGACCACAGCCTGGTTTCATTGGCCAGGGAATGGGCACAACACACTCTATCCGAAGACCTTAGACTAGAAAACCCTGAAAACAGAAACCTGAGAACAGAATTCCTTTCCAAATACAAATCAAAATTGAGTTGGAGTCGGATTTCATAAGGAGGATTTTTAACTATACTTTTCTTGGTTTTGTAACGTTGCGGAAAACAAAATGACGACCTTTGCATTCCCCAAAAACAGTCATTATTACATTCCATGTCACCGGTAAAGAAAATCATTAGAAAGGGTCAAGTATACCACGTTTATTACAGAAGATCTGGAGGATATAAATACCTAGGTCAAAACATGTGGAGACTCATTATAGGTCTTGCTATTTTTGGACTTGCCGTTTGGCTTCTCAACGCCTATGTTTTTGACATTACCAAAGTAACGGACTACATTACTCAAACCCTTCCCACTTGGCTGGTTTTATCCACTTTATTGGCCTCAGAAAGCTTTACAGGGCTGCTCCCTCCCGATGTGTATATTATTTGGGCTAAAGGATTTAGTTACCCCTTCTTAATGGTTGGTCTTTTGGCATTGATCTCTTATGTAGGAGGCGTTATTTCTTACGCTATAGGAACCCAGCTTCACAGGGTACCCAAGATTCATCAATGGGTAGATTTCACCTTTAAGCAACAATTTGCAACCTTGAGAAAATTTGGAGGGTTACTGATATTTTTAGCAGCCCTTACTCCCCTTCCCTTTTCTCCAGTATCTGTAGTAGCGGGCGTTGTGAATTTTCCTCTAAGGACCTATTTAATCGTTGCCTTAAGTAGATTTATACGATTTTTTCTCTACGCTTTGGTAATCTTCCAAATGGTTTAGATAAATCGGTTTTCAATGACTATTTTTGCTCAGAATTAAAAGGATTACAGACTCAGTTTTTCTGAAGTCTCAAATAGAGCGAATTGGAATCGTTAGTGCCTAGCAAAGGGATTCTACGTAATTAGCTCAAGAATATTAAGGTTTACACGAATGAAAATTTCTTATCACTGGCTAAAAGAGTACTTACCTATTGAGCGCAAGCCTGAAGAAATCTCTGACATTCTAACAGATATTGGTTTAGAAGTAGAAGGATTGGAGTCTTTTGAACAGGTAAAAGGAGGTCTTTTGGGCGTAGTTGTGGGGCATGTGCTTACTTGCGAGCAACACCCCAATGCGGACAGACTAAGGGTAACTACGGTAGATGTGGGAGGAGATACTCCACTAAACATTGTATGTGGCGCACCCAACGTAGCTGTAGGACAAAAAGTTTTAGTAGCTACCATAGGAACGGAGCTTCACAGTGGAGAAGAAACATTTAAAATCAAAAAAGGGAAAATCCGAGGAGAAGTTTCGGAAGGAATGATCTGTGCAGAAGATGAATTGGGCCTAGGAGAATCCCATGATGGCATAATGGTTCTTGACGCTTCAGCTACTCCAGGAACAGCGGCTGCAGACCAGTTGGGCTTTGAAAGCATACCTGTATTTGAGATTGGCCTTACCCCAAACCGAGCTGATGCCATGGGACACTATGGTGTGGCGCGTGACTTAAGAGCGGCACTCAAAAGACGAGGAGAGGAAAAACTTATGGGATTGCCCTCCATAGCTCAATTTAAGGTTGACAATACCCAACGTGTAATATCCGTAGAAATAGAAAATAAAACGGTCTGTCCCCACTATATGGGACTGACCCTTACTCATGTAAAAGTAGGTCCATCTCCAGAGTGGTTGCAAACAGCATTAAAGAGTATTGGTCTTTCTCCTATAAACAATATAGTTGACATCACTAACTATGTTTTACACGAGACAGGACACCCTTTGCATGCCTTTGATGCCGACGAAATAAAAGGCCAAAAAGTAGTGGTAAAAACCCTTGCCGAAGGAACCTCATTCACCACCTTGGATGACAAAGAAAGAAAGCTAAATGCAAAGGATCTTGTGATATGCGATGGAGAGGGAACTCCAATGTGTTTGGCTGGAGTTTTAGGAGGAGCCCAAAGTGGGGTTACCCAAAAAACACAAACTGTTTTCTTGGAATCTGCTCTGTTTAACACCGTAAGTATTCGCAAAACCGCAAAGAGACATGCTCTAAATACAGACGCCTCTTTTAGATACGAAAGAGGTGTAGACGCCTCCATGACAGACTTTGCTCTTAAAAGAGCCGCTAGCCTGATGATGGAAATTGCAGGTGCCAAGGTTTCTAGTGAGATACAGGAGGACGGAAAAGCTCCTCTAGACCCCTTTAATGTTACCATTACCATTGAACGCGTTCAGCAAATGATAGGTCAAGAAATTTCTAAAGACCTTATGTATGACATATTGCAAAGCCTAGATATAAAGGTTATTGCAGACAATGGAAGAGAATGGCATTTAGAAGTACCCAATTATAGAGTAGACGTAACCAGAGAAGCGGATGTAATAGAAGAAATCCTTAGGATCTACGGATTCAACCACATCAATCTTCCCAATAAAATGGCTATTAGCGTAGACCATATGCCGGCCAAATCAAAAGAAAAGTTATCTGCAGTTGCCAATAGTGCCTTAGTTGCTATGGGATCGGTAGAAATCAAAAATAATTCGCTTACCAAGGCAGCCTACTACACAGAGAACCCAGGATGGTCTTCTGATAGGTCTGTAGCCATTCTAAACCCCTTGAGTCAAGACCTAGGTGTGATGAGGCAAACACTATTGTATGGTGGTTTGGAAAGCATTGCATACAACCAAAAGAGAAGACAGTCTAAATTGCACCTTCACGAATTTGGAAAGACTTATGGCAAATCAGAAAATGGTTTTTATGAAGGGGAAAAACTTTGCCTTTGGATGGCTGGAGACCGCAGGGAAGAATCCTGGATTCAACCTACCGCATCCTTTTCTTTTTACAGTCTCAAGGGAGAGGTAGAAGCCTTGGCCAAAAGACTTGGTATAGGTTCGTTTACCCTTTCGGAAACCTCCCATTCAGATTACAGCAATGCCTTTGCACTTTCTTCTAAAAAGATATCCTTGGGAACAATAGGAATTGTGGAGCCAAAGATTGCCAAAAGCTTTGATATTATAACCCCAGTATTGTTTGCCGATTTAAATTGGGACCAATGGGTTCAACTTGCACAAAAATCTCAAGCGACCTTTTCTCCCATATCCGTTTACCCTGAGGTCAGAAGAGATTTAGCTCTTTTACTAGACAATGAGGTAAGCTATGAAACCTTAGAGAAAATCGCCTTACAAACCGAGAGAAAGATACTCAAAGAGGTTTCTCTATTTGATGTGTATCAAGGCAAGAAACTCCCCGCAGGAAAAAAATCATATGCCCTTTCTTTTATTCTACAAGACGAGAACAAAACCCTAACAGACAAGCAGGTAGAAAAAACCATGCAACGCATTCTTGACGCTATTCAGAAAGAGGTGAAGGCAGAACTGAGGTAAAAACATGTATCATTCTCCGTCGTGTTGCAAACCATTGCCCACTAGAAGGGTTGTACTTGCATGCTGAGTATTGCCAATCACCCCATTTATCATCATCCGCTTCCAGAAGGACATAGGTTTCCTATGGAAAAATACAGCCTTCTTCCCCAGCAACTGATGCGGGAAGGAACCTGTACTCAAGAAAATTTCTTTGAACCCAGTCCTCTTTCAGAAACCGAAATCCTCAAGGTTCACACCCAAGAATATTGGAACAAACTAGCCAAGAATAATCTCAGTCGCCAGGAAGAACGTAAAACAGGATTTCCCCTTTCTACTGAGCTTGTACAGAGAGAAATCACCATAGCAGGGGGTACTGTAGAAAATACATTTAGAGCCCTTAAAGACGGCATATCGATGAATATTGCGGGGGGCACCCATCATGCCTTTACTGACAGAGGAGAAGGATTTTGTCTTCTCAATGATATCGCCCTAGGTTGTAGTGCTTTTCTTCAGCAATACCCCAAGGGACAAGTCCTTGTTGTAGACCTAGATGTACATCAAGGAAATGGTACGGCTCAAATTTTTGAAAAGGAAGACAGAGTCTTCACCTTTTCTATGCACGGCGGAAACAACTACCCTTTACACAAGGAAAAATCAGATAGAGACGTCCCTCTTCCCGATGGAATTTCTACTAGAGATTACCTTTTACTTTTGGACCAACACCTACCCGAAATCATCGAGAAAACCGAACCCGATTTCATTTATTACCAAGCGGGAGTAGATATTTTAAGTACCGATAAATTGGGGCGTCTTGGAGTAAGTTTAGAAGGCTGTAAAAAAAGAGACCAAATGGTTTTATCCCGTTGTAAGGAAAATGAAATTCCTCTTGCAGTATCTATGGGAGGCGGATACTCTCCGGACTTAAGAGATATTCTAGAGGCCCATTCAAATACATTTAGAACCGCTCAGCACCTCTTTTTTTAAGGCCTTTTTATGGAAATCCATAAACATGGATACCCCATGTGTTTTGAGTGAAAGGGATTGCAACACAGAGTATATACACCTCACCTTAAAGCGTATATTTTTGTATTATGAGAAAGTTGACTTTATACATTGCGCTCCTAGGAATCTTCTTCCTAGGGACTCTTGGGACTTATGCCCAAGAGAGACCGCAATGGGTTGAGGCATCTTTCTCAAATGACATATTTAACGTGGTCAATCAGACCGATCAATACTATTCTAACGGGCTCAACCTATCCCTATCTTTTGCAGGTATAGAGAAATCCCCAGTAAGATATATTCTTCTCTTTGGTAGGTCCCAATCCTCCCAGCACTTCCTTTCTTTGCGTCAAGACATGTACACACCATCTGATTTGTATACAACCGATGTAATCCTTGGAGATAGACCCTATGCCTCCACCTTGCAAATGGTGGAAGGAGCCCGTTATATTGAAGAAGATTCTAGATTGTACATAGAGAGTGAATTTTCTATTGGATATCTTGGAAAATCTAGTGGCGGAGAATTTATTCAAAATTTTGTTCATTCCTTAACTCCACATTCTGATTCCGTCTACGGATGGGAAAATCAAATATCTTCGGACCTCATTCTCCAATACAATGCTGAATTGGAATACGGATTGGTTACCACTCCCTATGTAAATTGGTATGGAACGGCCAGAGGGGAAGTAGGTACCCTCTCAGATGCTTTTTATGGAGGTACTGGAATTGCTTTGGGTTGGTTTAGAAACCCCTATAAATCAGCAGACCGATGGCTAGGTGACTCCTGGGGATTGCAGGCGTATGGACAGGCAACAGCAGGATTCTCTTTTTACAATGCCACATTACAAGGTGGTGCCTTTTCTAAGCCCATTGGACAATACATCGTGAGAGAAAGCATCATCAATCCGGAGAGATACTCCACTGAATTAGGAATTAGAGCCTCCTATAAAAATGCCGAAATTCACTTGGGTAGGGTTTGGAACAATTCAGAATTTGAAGGTGCAGAAAATCACGCTTGGGGCTATTTCAAATTTCGTTGGCTAATCCCATAAGCCCCTTCACAAAAAGCACTATAGATAAATTGGCATGGTAGTTGAGTTGATTTTTAGAAAATGTATCTCTACCTTAGAGGGGCACCAATCTTCAATTCAAACTACATGAACTACTCTGTAAAGACCCTCGCCCTTTGTTTATTCTTCTTAGTACCTGCCCTATCTCATGCACAAACTGACAGTATTTTCGTAGACTCCAGGGTCTCAGATGTCAATGTCTTTTTTTCTGGTGCGCAAGTCACAAGGACGGCCTCAATTAAAGCCTTAACAAAAGGTAAGTACGTACTTATCTTTGACAACCTTCCCCTAGAAATCCAACCTCAAACCGTCAATGCCCAATCCATTGACAACGCCACAATTCACTCCGTTGTTTTTGAAAAAATCAGAAACTATAAGAAGGCAAAAGAAGAAGATGATTTAGTTAAAAGGATTGAATATCAAAAGAAAAAACTTGGGAATCTAAAAGCTAAATTGGCAAATCTTCAAAGAGAAGAAAACCTCATCATGAACAATAGTCAATTTGATGGTAAAGACGGAATTACGGTAGAAGAAATTAAAAAAGCAGCTATTTTTTATAGGGAGCGACTAGGGGATATCAGCAATCTAAAAATTTCTATAGCTGGTGCTTATGACTCCATCATTCTCCATATCCAAGATTTATCTGTATTAGTCAATAAATACACATCACAAAGATATTTTCCCAAAGGGAGGATTACCATGGTACTTGAATCTAAAATGAATATCAACCCTGTTATATCAGTTTCCTATTTTGTGACATCAGCTAGATGGGAGCCCAACTATGATTTTAAGGTAAAGGACCTAAACTCTCCCTTAGAAATAGTGAATAGAGCCAAAATCTTTCAAAGCACTGGGGAAGACTGGGATCAAATTCAGCTAACACTTTCTACAGGTACACCTCAACAAAAAGTTCAAAAACCACAACTCATTCCGTGGAATATCCTAAATCCTCCAAGGTATCCTAGACAAGTGGACAAGACATACCCCTACTCATCATTTTCTATGACCGTCTTAGACGAGGAGTCAAATCCGGTAGAAAAGGCCATTGTAACGGTAAAACAAAATGGGAAACTTTTGTTTTACCAAATGACAAATGGAAATGGTCGAATTCTAATCAACCCCATCCCGCCTGGGTATTATAATTTAGAAATTGAGTCGTATGGATTTTCAAAATATAATCACAATGTGAGCTTGACCAATCAAAGACATCAAGACCTCACCCTTTTCATGACCAATCAATTCCGAGCTATGAATGATGAGAACGTAATTGCCAAATCAGATGTGATGGTGCGTGGATCAAGGAGTAATTCCGAGGTAATAATGGTGGATGGGATCAAAAATATGCCTACCCGAAACCTTTCTCAAATCACAGCCACCACCTCCGGAACTTACAACGCTGAGGAGGTAGTCCTAAAGGAATTAGAAGATATGGAAATTGAATCCTTTGCTTTAGATATGGAAGTTTCTGCCTTGACCAATAGACTTTCCTTTGAACTCAAGGATAAATATGTAGTTAATTCTAACGGGAAGGACCACTTTGTAGAAATGTACACTCAATCAATTGATGCGGATTTCATTCATTATGTAGTTCCAAAAGTAGAAACGGATGTTTATCTAACCGCCACACTTCCAGAAGCTTCTAAACTAGGCTTGTCTGAAGGAGTTGTGAATATTTACTTTGAAGGAGTGTATACAGGAAGTTCCTATCTAGACCCCAAAACCATCACCGATACCTTAATTTTCTCTCTGGGAATTGACAAGAATGTATCAGCCGACCGTCAACTCTCATCTAATAAAACGGAAACAAGTACCTTTGGAAGCGAAAAAAGAGTAAAAATTGGATATGACTACCTGGTTAGAAATTCCAGAAAAGAGACAATTACCTTAGTGGTACAAGACCAAATCCCTGTTTCTAGAGAAGAAAAAATCACAGTAGAACTCCTTGAAAAAACTGAAGCTCGTTTTAGTAATAAAACTGGATTCCTAGACTGGAAATTCGACCTTCTTCCTAATAGCTCTAAAGAATTAAAAACAGAATTTCAAGTAAAGATGCCTTCCAAGACTCAATTGTCTATAGATTAGGTCTCATAGGATGGTTTTAGTATTCAATCTTTTAGAAATAACGACTGATTAAGCAATAAAAAAGGAGGCCAATGGCCTCCTTTTTACAATTATATAGTGTGTTGCTTACTGAGACATCATGGCTCCTAGGGCGTTGTCATAAATTTCCTTGTATTCAGAGATCTCTCCCCATTCTTCATCGTCTATTCTTACCGCTCCTTTGGTTACATGACCTACTAAATCAAACTCTACTCCATTGAGCATCATCAGATCAATAAAGTCATCTTCTGTTTCCTGAGAAACACCTACCATTATTCTAGATTGGCTTTCTCCAAACAAATAAGCATCCTTTCTAATAGCTGCATCAGTAGTTATATCAAAGCCTAACCCTGAAGCCATTGCCATTTCAGTAAGGGCAATAAAAATTCCTCCTTCGGAAACGTCGTGCGCTGCACTGATCACTCCTTTTCGGATCAACATTTTTAATTGCTCCTGATTAGCGTATTCCTCTTCTAAACTAAAGAAAGGCGCAGGAGAATCTTCTACTCCGTGTATCTGTACTAGGTATTCGGAGGAATTCAGATCATTTCTGTTTTCTCCAATCATATATATCAAATCCCCTTTTTCCTTAAAGGGAATAGTCATGATGTTCTTTTTGTCTTCCACTACTCCAATCATTCCAATGGTAGGCGTCGGGAAAACGGGTTCAACCACATCATTAATTGCTGTCTGGTTATAAAAGCTAACATTGCCTCCTGTTACGGGGGTTGCAAACTTCTCACATGCCTTTTTCATTCCTTTAATTGCACCTACAAATTGCCAGTACACTTCTGGATTGTAGGGGTTTCCAAAGTTCAAACAATTGGTAATTGCAGAAGGGATTCCTCCAGAACAAACAATATTTCTTGCGGCTTCTGATACAGCAATGGCCGTTCCCGTTTCGGGGTCTGCATTTACATATCTTGCATTACAATCTACAGTCATTGCCAAGGCTCTGTTAGAACCCTTAATGTTTACAATGGCTGCATCAGATGGTGCATTGGTAGACATGTTAATGGTACCTACCATACTATCATATTGCTCATAAACATATCGCTTACTTGCAATATTGGGCAACCCGACCATCTTCTTAGAAATCTCTCTAAGATCCTTGGGTTCCTTAACGGTATTGATATCAAACTTTTGCCTTTCTACAAAAGAAGCTGGCTCTCTGAATTCACGGTAATACACCGGTGCTCCTCCTCCTAGGACAAGGGGTGTTGCAGGAGTTTGAGCAATCAGCTCTCCCTTCCAGAAATACTCTAAATTATCTTCTGCTGTAACCTCTCCAATACACATACAATGTATATCCCACTTGTCAAATATCTTTTCTACAGCTTCTTCTTTGCCTTTTTCTACAACCACCAACATGCGTTCTTGAGATTCTGACAAAAGAATTTCCCAAGGTTCCATGTTTTCTTGACGCAAGGGAACTTTATCTAAATCAATGCGCATCCCAAGTTCACCGCCCGCACTCATTTCTGAAGTGGAACAAGTGATACCCGCTGCACCCATATCTTGCATACCTACAACAGCCCCTGATTTTGCTAGATCCATAGTGGCCTCTAACAATAGTTTTTCTTGAAAAGGGTCACCAACTTGTACAGAAGGTATATCATCTGCAGAGTCTTCCGTTAGATCCTTTGAGGCAAATGCCGCTCCGTGAATTCCATCTCTACCTGTAGAAGAACCTACAATGTAAACAGGGTTTCCTATTCCTCCGGACTTGGCGCTTAACTGCCCCCCCACTTCTACAATACCAGCAGAAAAGGCGTTGACCAATGGATTTTGCTCGTAGCTTTTGTCAAAGTAAACCTCGCCTCCCACGGTAGGTATACCAAAGGAGTTTCCGTAATTACTAATTCCCTTAACCACTCCGTTGAGAAGCCATTTGGTACGATCTGAGTCAGCATCTCCAAAACGCAGAGAATTTAATTGCGCAATGGGACGAGCTCCCATGGTAAAGATATCTCTATTGATACCACCTACTCCTGTGGCGGCTCCCTGGTAGGGCTCCAATGCAGAGGGGTGATTGTGTGATTCTATTTTAAAGGCACATGCCAATCCATCTCCAATATCCACTAACCCTGCATTTTCCTCACCTGCCTTAACCAACATGTGGGGGCCGTCTTTTGGAAGCGTTTTTAGCCAAACGATGGAGTTTTTATAAGAACAGTGTTCACTCCACATTACAGAATATATATTCAACTCTGTATAGTTGGGAGTACGTCCTAAAATTTCACAAATTTTATCAAACTCTTCTGGTAAAAGTCCAAGGTCTTTTGCGGTTTCTACCGTTACCTCTGTAGGAACTGATGACATAGTTATCATTTTGAATTGTGGTGCAAATGTACGTCAATTACCTTTTAGATTAAAGTGTAAAACTCAATAACTTCTGGGGGCAAAAGCCTTTATTTTTTATTTTTTTGAAGGGTATACAAGCGCCACCAACCCACCAGAGAACCCAAAACCAAAAGCACGCCTGCAGGCAAGGGCACGGGTTGGTCAGGAAAATGAGGTTGAGCTCCTATTTTAAGAGGCAAACTAAGAAGAAAAGCCAACAAAATCAGAAGGTTTTGTACTTTGCAGTTCATGGGGCAAATGATTTAAAAGGTTTGGACTAACTTAGGGTTTTGCAAAACCAATAGAATGTTCACAAATCACTCTAATCGTTTGAAAACAATTACCTATCTGACGGGTCTCGTCACCTCCTTTATGTTTTCTTCTTGTACCTCTACTCAAGATGACCCAATAGATCTTTGGATGCATGGGACCTATTACGATCGCGGTACCTATACCACAGGCTGGATAGGCATAGATGATGGAATCATTGTAGAGACCTCAGAAAACCCCAAAGTATCGAGCACGGATTCCGTGGAGGTAACCAATCAATTTATCTATCCGGGGTTTATTGATGCCCATGCCCATCTCGTGGGATATGCCAATGCTTTGCACGAAGTGCCTTTGTATGGCGCTCAATCAGAAGAAGAAATCATTCAAAGAATTCACACTTTCTTAGAGGCCAATCCAGATTGTGAATTTGTAATGGGAAGAGGATGGGATCAAAACCTTTTTGAAGGAAAACAATTTCCTACCCATCATAAACTCTCTATGGCTTTTGCAAATCTACCGGTTGTGTTGAGCCGCATTGATGGACATGGAATTTGGACCAATCAACTGGCAATGGACCAATCAGGCATAACAGCCGATTCTAAAGTAGACGGAGGAATGGTTGTTTTGTCCGATGGATTGCCCACTGGGGTTTTCATTGACAACGCAGAAAGACTCATAAACACACCCACTATAGATTTTGAACTTTTTAAAGAGCGTCTTTTAATTGCTGAAGAAAAATGTTTTGAAGCGGGAATCACAGGCATTTGTGATGCTGGATTAAACCATCAGAGTCTTATGTGGCTTGATTCCCTGTACCAGATGGGCGTACTAAAAATGCCCTTGTACTCCATGGCCTCTATGGATGAAGAAAACCTCGCCTATTTTTCTGAGTGGGGTCCCATACATAGAGACCGATTCCAGGTATCTTCCTTTAAGGTTTATGCTGATGGGGCCTTGGGCTCGCGAGGTGCATGTCTTCTTAATCCCTACCACGATGCTCCTGATCATTCCGGATTACTCATTCAAACACCGGAAGATTTCGAAAAATTTGCAAGAGAAGCGCTTGCCATAGGTTTCCAAGTAAACACACATGCCATAGGCGATTCTGCAAATAGAATCATCCTAAATACCTACTCAGTAGTTTTAGATAAGGGGAATCAAAAAAGGTGGCGAATTGAGCATGCTCAAATTGTAAATCCCGAAGATTTAGAAACTTTTAGAGAATACAACATCATACCCTCTGTACAACCTACACACGCTACCTCAGACATGTATTGGGCAGAAGACAGGCTAGGAGCCGAAAGAATTCAGCATGCTTATTCCTACCAGTCCCTTCTAAAAGTGGGTGGAGTACTGCCCTTGGGAACCGATTTCCCGGTAGAAGACATTTCGGCGCTCAAGACTTTTTATGCCGCGGTATCTAGAAAGGACGCAAAGGGTTACCCCGAAGGTGGATTTAGAAAAGAAGAAGGATTAACGCGAATTCAGACTTTAGAAGGAATGACTCATGAAGCCGCCTATGGGCAGTTTCAAGAAGACCAAAAAGGAAGAATAGATGTGGGAAAATTCGCGGACTTTACTATATTAGACACAGACTTATTAAATTGTGATGAGTCCCAAATTTTAACATCAACCATAACCGCAACCTACATAAGAGGGGAAAGCGTTTATGAATCAAAAAAATAATATATGTCAGCTATTGGACAAGAACCTACCCGTTTATTTGATTTTGCTCATTATGCGCTAAACAACCACCCGAGAGAGGATTGTTTAGTGACTAAAATAAATGGAAAATGGGTTAAAACCTCTACCCAAGAATTAATTGACAAAGGAAACCAACTCAGCGCAGGACTCATCAAATTAGGAGTAAAGCCTGGAGATAAAATAGCTATTATCTCAACGACCAACAGGACGGAATGGAACATTACGGATCTGGGTATTTTACAAGTTGGCGCCATAGATGTTCCTGTTTATCCTACCATTTCTGAAGATGATTATGAATACATCTTTAATGATGCTAGTGTAACACACTGTTTCCTTTCTGACCAAGGACTATATGACAAGGTCAAAGCCATTCAATCCAAAGTTCCTTCCCTTAAAGAAATTTATTCTTTTGACCCCATAGAAGGATGTAAGAATTGGAACGAAGTATTAGAGTTAGGAGCCAATCCAGACATAGAAGCTATAGAAGCCATTAAGGCTGGGGTTAAAGAAGAAGATCTTGCCACCCTTATTTATACCTCAGGAACTACTGGAAGACCCAAGGGAGTAATGCTTTCTCACAAAAACGTAAGTCTAAACGCCAAGGTCTCTAGGGGGCGTCTTCCCGTAGGATCAGATGCTATAGGACTCAGTTTTCTTCCCTTGTGCCACATCTACGAACGCATGCTAATTTATCTCTACTGTTATTCAGGAATGGGGCTATACTACGCAGAATCTATGGAAACCATTGGGGATAATATTCGTGAAATAAAACCCCATGTATTTACGGCTGTTCCAAGATTATTAGAAAAGGTTTATGACAAAATCATTGACAAGGGAGCTAGCCTAACGGGAATTAAAAAAGCTTTGTTTTTCTGGGCAGTATCTATAGGAGAAGAATATGATATTCATGGCAAAAGCGCTTGGTATCACTTTAAGCTTAAAATTGCACGTAAGCTTATCTTTTCTAAGTGGAAAGATGCCTTGGGAGGACGTGTCTTAGCGGTTGCCTCGGGGTCTGCTGCATTGAACCCAAAGCTGGCTCGAGTATTTTTAGCTGCGGACATCAATATCCAAGAGGGATATGGGTTAACCGAAACCTCACCTGTGGTTTCAGTAAACTGTCCAGATGATGACGGAACACGCATAGGATGTGTGGGTAGAGTCATTGATGGAGTAGAAGTCAAAATCGCAGAAGATGGAGAGATTCTTGTAAAAGGTCACAATGTAATGATGGGGTATTACAACAAACCAGAGCAAACCGCAGAGGTCATTGACAAGGATGGATACTTCCACACAGGTGATATTGGAACTTTTGTTGAAGGAGATTTCTTAAAAATAACCGATAGAAAAAAAGAGATTTTTAAAACCTCAGGAGGTAAATACATTGCTCCCCAAATCATGGAAAACTCTTTTAAAGAGTCCCACTTTATTGAGCAAATCATGGTGATTGGGGAAGGAGAGAAACACCCTGCTGCATTTATTCAACCCGACTTTGAGTTTTTAAAGAGCTGGTGTAAACGCAAAGACATTCCCTACACAACAGATGCAGAAATGATTAAACTAGAGAGAATCATCAAGCGTCTACACAAAGAAGTAGATCACCACAATAAAGGATTTGGACATTGGGAGCAAGTCAAGAAATTTGAATTAACTCCAGACGTTTGGTCTATTGATGCAGGACATGTGACGCCAACTCTTAAATTGAGAAGAAAGTCAATAATTGCAAAATACAATGACCTGTACGAGTCTATCTATGGCCATAAAAAGGAGATTTAAAATCATGTATTAAAATCCCGCTTCGGCGGGATTTTTCTTTACTACGTACTTTATTCGCAATGATTTTCAATATTCCCAAATGCCCTGCGTTTAGACAATAATTCTTTACTTTGTTATATGATCAAAAAGCTCCTCTTTGCGTTGGGAATATTTTCCAGCCTTACCGCATTTTCTCAGGTAGGAGGAACTTCTGTTTATAGCTTTTTAAACGTGACTCCTTCAGCTAGAATCTCTGGACTTTCGGGTCTTCACTTAGCCCATCCAGATGCAGATGTGAGTTTTGGCTTTGTAAACCCATCCCTTCTCAATCCAGAGTACAGTGGTCAAATGGGATTCCATTACGTTGCCCTTGCTGCAGATGTGAGTCTTGGCGAGGTAGCCTATGCTCAAGACTTCAAAAAGTACGGAACCTTTATGGCGGGATTTAAATACGCCTACTATGGAGACTTCCAAAGAACACTCGTTAACGCTCAGGTAGTGGGTCAATTCACAGCTGCAGATCACATGTTTCAGATGGGGTGGGGTTATGCCCTAGACACCAATTGGAATGTGGGTGCCAACCTAAAACTCATCAATGGGGCCTATGCAGAATTTAGCTCATGGGGAGTTGCTGTAGATATTGCGGCAACCTATAGAGTGCCCAATACTCAAATCATCATGTCCATGATGGCCAAAAACACGGGATACCAGGTAACCCCCTTTTCTAACGCTACGGAGACCCTTCCCTTTGACCTACAGTACAGTATTTCTCAGCGATTCAAACACGTGCCTCTGAGGTGGGGAATTCACTTAGAGAAACTTCAGCAATGGGATTTAACTTATAATGATCCCAATGCCTACACACGTGATTTTGTAACTGGGGAATTGGTGTATAATGAACCCGACTTTTGGAATAAACTCATCCGTCACGTAGCCCTTTCTGCAGAGCTTAGTCCTTCCGAAAAATTCTATCTAAACATTGGATACCACTTTAGGCAACAACTAGAAATGGGAATTCCTACCCGAAGGTCTTCGGCCGGTTTGAGTTTTGGATTGGGTTTTAAATTATACAAGTTTAAACTGGGATACTCTAACACCAACCTAAACGTTGCCGGTAGAATGCATCACATCTCTATAACCACCCGTCTAGGTGATTTTTAATTATGAGCCAGTCAATACCACAGAAAATAACAATTGCCATTGATGGATATTCTTCTACAGGCAAAAGTACCCTTGCCAAAAACTTAGCCAAAGCCTTGTCTTACAGGTATATAGACACGGGGGCTATGTATCGTTGTGTTGCATTGTATGCCCTTACCAAAGGGTGGGTTCAAAAAGAGAGAATAGACGTTGAAGCGCTCGTGATGGACCTTTCCAAAATTGACATCAGTTTTGAGTATGATGCTCAAGCCGAAAAAAACACAGCTTACTTACAAGGAGAAAATGTAGAGGATAGAATTCGAACTCTAGAAGTTTCCTCTTACGTTAGCCTAGTCAGTGCCATTCCACAAGTGAGGAAACACCTAGTGTCTATTCAGCAAGAAATGGGAAAAGCCAAGGCCGTTGTAATGGACGGTAGGGATATTGGTTCCGTAGTATTTCCGGAAGCTGAGCTCAAGATTTTTATGACTGCTAATCCTGAAATACGCGCCAAAAGAAGATGGGAAGAATTAAAGAACAAAGGAGAATCCTCTTCTTTGGTTGAGGTTCAACAAAACCTTTTGGAAAGAGACCATTTAGATATGACACGAGCAGAAAGCCCCTTGATTCAATGTGATGATGCTCGCGAACTGGACAATTCCAACATCAGCAGAGAAGATCAATTTGAATTGGCATTAGGCTGGGCAAAAGCTCTTATTTACACTTCTCATTAGTTTTATCAGGAGTCTAGAAAGGGTTCAAAAAGAAAATTTCCACCTCTTGAGTGGAATTTTTAAAACGATTATTTCTTTGGATTTACTTTGGAAAACTAGCTATCGTCAGTTTTTCTGCAACTAACAATTCCTTGATATAGGAAATGTACTTTTCCATAGCCACTTCTCTTTGCATTCCCTTGAGTCTTTTCCAAGAATCATGCATAAAGGTTTCTACAACTGTGGAGTTCTCTTTAGGCCTATCATCAATACAATCCCCTTCCAGCGCTTGCTTGTAGAAGCCATAAGCAATCAACATTTTATCTGGAGTTTGTTTCGGCATAAGCCTCCCAATCTCAATAAAGTGTTCAAATTCCTCGTGTATGGACTCTTTAGGCATAAGTACGTTTATCCTTGTTTACTCAAAACTACCAATTATTAACCATAGAAATCAGATGTTGTTCATGGATTGTGAACAGGAGATTGTGAACAATCTTGAATTACTTTAAGGTGGCAATTCGGGTGACGCCGCCTTTGGGTTTGTCTCCAATCTTTACATGGACCTCAGCGTCCAATGGCAATAATAGGTCTACCCTTGATCCAAACTTAATAAATCCAGATTCTTGATTTTGATTTACGGGCATGCCTTTTTTTGCATACATAATAATTCTTCTAGCAAGGGCTCCAGCAATTTGCCGGTACATAACGGATCCCTTTTCATTTTCTACCACAACGGTTGTGCGTTCATTTAAGGTAGAACTCTTGGGGTGCCATGCGACCAAAAACGCACCGGGATGGTACTTTGCATACGTTACCTTTCCTGGAATGGGAAATCTATTTACGTGTACATTTAAGGGGGACATGAATATGGAAACTTGCTTCCTTTTTCCCTCGTAAAATTCAGGTTCTTCTACCTCTTCAATAACCACTACCTTGCCATCTGCAGGGGCTATAACCTCCTGATCATCAAAGGTCAATGTTCTGTTGGGAACTCTAAAGAACCACATCAAAAAGAGAAGTAGAAATAAGGCCACAACCCAGAGTATAGAGGACACAATAAGGTTTTCAATCACAAACTCATTTAATAAATAAATGACCATCATAAAAACCATTCCTATCAATAAGGTGGGTCTGCCTTCCTTGTGTAATTTCATGTGCTTGGTTTTGCTCAGTAAAATAAAGTGGCGTAAAGGTAAAACAAAGGAGCCACAAATAGGTAACTGTCTAATCTATCTAGAATCCCACCGTGTCCAGGCATTATGGCTCCAGAATCTTTGACCCCAGCTTTTCTTTTTATTTTAGACTCCAACAAGTCCCCGACAGTGGAACCAAAAGAAATTATAACAGCCAAAATAGCCAGTTCCCACCAATTACCTGACGGCAAATAAGACTTTAATAAAAACAAAATGATGTAGACACCTACAAGACCTCCAGCAAAACCCTCCCAAGTTTTCTTAGGACTAATCATTGGAGCCAAAGGGGTTTTGCCTATGGATTTACCTAACAGATAAGCAAAGGTGTCGTTGGCCCAAATACCTGTAAAAACCACCACCAAAAGCATGGGCTGGTATCCTTCTGTTGCAAAGGGTATCAACAATCCAATTCCCAGGGGAAATGCTAAATAAGTAGTCGCAGAAAGGGTAGAGCCTTCTGGTTTATCCACAAATAAATACACGGTATGCCCCAAGAGAAGGATACCCGCCAAAATAGCTAGAGGCAGAGCAGGCAGGGGTTGTCCTTGAATAACCCAAGCGGCAAATCCACCATACAAGGCAATTCCTAAAATCCATTGCGCCATTGATTTTTTCTTGGGAAAGGCAAGTTTAGAAAGCTTCTTCCATTCAAAGATTCCCAAGATAAAAAATACGGTAGAAAGGGCTACCCAAGATTCGGGTCCCCACCAAACCCCTCCTACAATTAAGGTGACGTATACGGCACCAGAAATGGCTCTTAATAGGGTTTCTTTCATAACTTTAGAACATCCTCTATGAGGAGTAAGTAGAGATTTCTTTTCTTGTTGGGATCAGCAGAAGCCTGCAAAACCCCTTTATCTCTTGGGCCCTTAAGGGTAGTTATTTGAGAAGGGCGCTGGTCTTTATACCTATTGTTAATTTTGGACATTCCCGCGGATAGATTTTGAACTATTAGGGAGGTCTTCCCATAGATAATGTGGGTTTCTGGGAGACTGGAAAGCGTGTTTCCACCGGTTTGAAATCCATCTATCATAACCCCTCCATTAAAGGATACCAATGCCTCACAAGAGGTAAAGATTCCGTCCGACGAATCACACCCTGAAGAAGATTTTATATTTTGATTGGAAAGCAAAGACCTAAGAGAATCCTCAGGTACAAACAAGTTTCTCACCCCTGTCTCCAAAAGGATTTTCTGAAGATTAAAAACTGCATCTTCACTGGACTCACAATACAAGAAGTTACCTCCTGCTTCCGTGAATTTTTTAACAAACTTGAGGTCATCGGGTTCGTTTTGCTTGGGAGCATAAGGACTTAATTCCGGATTTTCTTGTTCAGAAACCGAGGGTTTACCGCTCAACGCAGATAAAAATTTAGAAAAAAATCGGCCCTTTGGTTCTGTGCTCATTCAATGAGTGTTTTTGACACGTAGATCTAAAATAAAACATTGGCAGTGAACTTCCATAATTTCACTGCCAATGTTTTTAAAAATCTTTCTAAATAAAATGGTCCTGTCCACTACACTTCAGACTCAGAGGGCTTTTCGGGTGTTTCTTCCGAGGTCACCTCAGCTTCATCCTCCTTTTCGGGTTTTATAGGATTATTCTTAATTTCTTCTGGCTTTTCCCATTTTCTAGGACCAAAAATACCTTCTAGGTCTTCCTTGAAAATCACCTCTTTCTCTAAAAGTCTTTCTGCCAAAAGAGTCAATTTATCTTTGTTCTCTTTTAGGATTTCTAAAGTCCTAGCATATTGACCTTCTATCAGAGTATGAATTTCTTCATCAATCATCTGAGCCGTTTTCTCTGAATACGGTTTGTTAAAGGACTGATCGGATTGCCCACTGCTGTCGTAATAGGTAATGTTTCCTAGCTTGTTGTTAAGACCGTAAACAGTAACCATGGCTCGCGCTTGTTTGGTCACTTTCTCTAAGTCACTAAGAGCTCCAGTGCTAATCTTGCCAAATACGATTTCTTCGGCTGCTCTACCTCCTAAGGCTGCAGCCATTTCGTCGTTCATTTGTTCTGCCGTAGTGATCTGTCTTTCTTCCGGTAGATACCATGCAGCTCCTAGACTCTTACCTCTGGGAACGATGGTCACCTTTACCAAGGGGGAAGCAAATTCTGTCATCCAGCTTACTGTGGCATGTCCAGCTTCGTGGTAAGCGATGACTTTCTTTTCCTCAGGCGTAATGATTTTTGATTTTTTCTCGAGTCCACCTACAATTCTATCAATGGCATCTAAGAAATCCTGTTTATCTACCGATTTTTTATCTTTTCTAGCAGCCACAAGAGCAGCTTCATTACACACATTGGCAATGTCTGCACCCGAAAAACCAGGTGTTTGTTTTGACAATAAGTCCACATCCAATTCCCCAGCGAGTTTTAGAGGCTTTAAGTGAACCTCAAAAATCTCTTTTCTCTCATTTAAGTCTGGAAGATCTACATATACAATTCTATCAAATCTACCAGCTCTAGTAAGAGCCCTGTCCAATATATCCGCACGGTTGGTCGCTGCAATTACAATAACGTGCTGATTGGTTCCAAAACCGTCCATTTCGGTAAGCAATTGGTTCAGGGTGTTTTCTCTTTCATCATTTCCACCGCTAAAATTGGACTTTCCACGGGCTCTACCAATGGCGTCTATTTCGTCAATAAAGATGATACATGGAGATTTTTCTTTGGCCTGTTTAAACAAGTCTCTCACCCTAGAGGCACCTACTCCCACAAACATTTCTACAAAGTCAGATCCCGAAAGAGAAAAGAAGGGGACCTTGGCTTCTCCAGCCACCGCTTTCGCCAAAAGAGTTTTACCGGTTCCTGGAGGTCCTGAAAGCAATACTCCACGAGGAATTTTACCTCCAAGATCATTGTATTTCTTGGGGTTTTTTAGAAAATCCACAATCTCTGTAATCTCTTCCTTTGCACCCTCGAGCCCTGCAACATTGTTAAAGGTCACCTTGACTTTTGTGTCTTGGTCGTAGACCTGGGCCTTTGATTTTCCAATATTAAAAATCTGAGAACCACCACCGGCTCCTCCACCACTCATTCTGCGCATGATAAAGAGCCATATGGCTATCATGATAATAAAAGGGAAGGTCCAAGCAATAATATCACCCCAACGGTCCGTCTGGGTTCCGTATTCCGTTTCTAAGCGACCATTGGCCTTCGCCAACTCTGGACGTTTATCATAAAACCTATCCAATCTTGACTCAAAGGTCTCGGCGGGCATTTCAAACACATAATGTGGCCCCGGATTGATTCCGTTGCCAAATCGTGGCTTGGCTACTTCCTTGTAGGAATCATCTCCTTTGAGGGCTTCTTCCTTTATAAAGACCTGAATGTCTTTTTCATTGATGATTTTGACCTTTTCTACATCTTGGTTCTCTAACATTTCTGAGAACTGCGTAAAGCCAATGTCTTTAGATTTTGTTTGAGCTCCTCCAAAAAAGTTCATACCAATGAAGAGTACAAACAATCCTAAGTATACCCAATACCAATTAAACTTTTTCTTGGGGTCGGGTTGGTTACCACGCCCTTTGGGAGAAAACTGGTCCTTTAGTTTGTTGAACTTGTTTTCCTTTTTATCATTTTTATTTTCCATGTGTCTTTTTTCAGTCTTTGGATAGGACAGTTGTTTGGGCATCTCCCCAGAGTCCTTCAAGGTCGTAAAATTTTCTTTGGTCATCTAAAAAAACGTGGGCTACAGCACTCACATAATCAAGGAGAACCCAATTGGACTCGGCCTCTCCTTCTATATGCCAAGGTCTGTCGTCCAACTCTTCTCTAACTCGCTTTTCTATGGCATCGCTAATGGACTTTACCTGGGTGGTAGAAGTCCCCTGACAAATAACAAAAAAATCGGTTACCGAGTTTTCTAATTCGCGCATGTCCATAACGGTGATTCCATGTGCTTTAATATCCTCCATTCCTTCTACTATTTGTTTTATAAGGTCTGGAAAATTTTGTTCTAGGTCTTTACTCATTATATTGGCTGACTCAAAGTTCTTTCAAAAATAGGTAATTAGGGAGAGCAATACACATGCCAACAATAGCAAATACCGTGGACATGACACCCTTTCAAAACAGATGGAATCTTTTAAAGTTCAGTGACTTAGAGTCTACAAACCAGACCGCTTTGGAGTGGTTAAAAAGAAATCCAACACTAGACCGGTCTGTCATACTGGCTCAAACCCAGCGAGCGGGGCGAGGTCAACGCGGGACACAATGGCAGGATTCTTATGGGAAGTCCCTTCTTATGACCTTGATCCTACAACCCTCTTCTACCCCATTGTGTTTTCGTTTTTCATTAAATATGCTTTTTTCTTTATCCGTTGTAGAATCCTTGAGGGCCTTGGGGGTGAATGCTCAAATCAAGTGGCCTAATGACATTGTTCTCAATCGCAAAAAAATAGGAGGCATTCTAATTGAAACCGGAATTAGAGGTGAGTCCATTTCTCATGCCCTTCTGGGGCTGGGGTTAAACCTATACTCACAATCCTTTAAGGGTGTTTTGCATGCTGCCTCTATTGAGGAGATTACTGGAATCCGAATTTCTAAAGAATCGTTCTTGGATCAGTTAGAGATTACCTTTGAGAAACACCGTCCCTACTTAAAAGATTGGGACCACCTCTACCCTCTTTATTTTTCTTACCTCATAGGAACAGAGGAAGAGGAGTTTATTGTAGATGGCCAAAAAATTGTTGGAATCCTTACAGAAGTTGAGCCTTCAGGTCACATGCAACTGCAAAAAAAAAGCGGAGAAAAACTCCGCTTTAATTTTAAGGAAATACAATTTGTGTATTAAGAATGAGCCTTTAGCTTCTCGGATAGTTTTCCTAGAAAAGACTTTAAAGGTCTTTCTACCATCATTTTTAGCATGGGATTAAAATCACCTTCAAAATTCAATTGAGCAGTACACCCTTGATCTTGAGATTCAAAATTCGCTTTCAAGCTAAAGGGAATTTTATCACTTGCCGATACCAGGTGAATCAATTTACCGGGAACCAATTCGGCTACCTTGAGTTTTACATCGGGCATTCCTTTGAGGCCAAAAATAAACCAGTCCTCTCCAGCCTCAAACTTACCAATGTCCTCGGGCATGATTTCGGCAAAATTAGCGGGCTTGCTAAAAAAGGCAAATAACTCATCCGGTGACTTACTCATGGGAATAACATCCCCTTCAATAATTAAATTCATATGTATATTATTTGTTCCATTGGTCGGGAGCTACCCGCCAATCGCTTAACGTATTTTGATCTTGTGAGTTCACATACCCAGAGGCAACGGCTTGCTCAATCAAGACCTCATAGTTACTCAAGGTAAATAAATCACACTGAGCCTGGTCAAAATTATCAGAAGAAACCTTAAATCCATAGGTAAACAAAGCGGCCATTCCCAAAACCTCTGCCCCTGCTTCTCTCAAAGCAGAAACCGCCTTTAAAGAGGAACCACCGGTACTGATTAAATCTTCTATTACAATCACTTTTGCATTTTCTGGCAACTGTCCTTCTATTTGATTTTTACGACCGTGACTCTTGGCCTCAGGTCTAACGTAAACAAAGGGTAAGTCCATAGCTTCTGCAACTAAGATTCCCATGGCTATAGCTCCAGTTGCTACACCTGCAATCGCATCGGCACCTTGGTATTTTTCAGAAATTTCAGAGACCAAAGAGTCGCACAAAAACTTGCGGACTTTTGGGTAGCTCAAGGAGAGTCTGTTGTCACAATATATAGGTGAATTCCATCCAGAGGCCCATGTAAATGGGTCTTGGGGTTGCAGTTTTATTGCTTTAATTTGCAATAATAATTCTACTGTTTTTTTCGCAATTTCCATTTTCGCAATCATGGTTCAAAGGTATAAAGTTTTCATCAATGATTCCTCGATTTTATTCACTTCTGAGGGTAAATTTTCTGGTCAATCTACTCCCTTTTCCCCAGGGGACGCCAAGGAGTGCATTGCCCTTGTGGATGATCTGGCTAAAGATCAAAAGGAATATATTTTTTACACACAAAACCCGGTGGAGACCCTAGAGACCTTCTGCTCACATTTTTTGGTTTTAGAAGCAGCAGGCGGATGGGTAAAAAACGCTTTAGGCCAAAGTCTTTGGATTCATAGGTTAGGTATTTGGGATTTACCTAAAGGAAAGGTAGAAAAAGGAGAAACTATTGAGCATGCAGCTGTAAGAGAGGTAGAAGAAGAGTGTGGCATTCCCGCACCTACCTTGGGAAAACCCATGCCCAAATCCTATCACATGTATTTTTTAAAGGGGCGTTGGGTTTTTAAAATCACCCACTGGTTTCATATGGAATCTGAATATTCTGGAGTGCTTACACCACAGACGGAAGAAGATATTTCTACGGTGGTTTGGATAGATCCAAACGAAGAGCTACATAAAATCAATAGTACCTACTCATCTATTAGAGAGGTGTTTACTCAGCTAGATTAACCGCAGAAGGCACAAAAAGCGAATAATCCCCTTTGTTTTTGATCACATCTCTTACTATACTAGAACTGATATAGGCAAACCGAGCACTGGTTAACAAAAAGACGGTTTCTAAGGTAGGCACCATTTGTCTATTGGCTTGGGCTATGGATTTTTCGAATTCAAAATCCGCAGGATTGCGAATGCCCCTGAGCATAAATCCGGCTCCAGACTTTAGGGCAAAATCTACGGTAAGTCCACTGTAGGTAAGCACTTCTATGGTAGGCTGAGGTGCAAAGGTTTTTTGAATAAAGGCTACGCGCTCCTCAAGGGAAAACAAATAACTCTTGGTAGCATTCTCTCCTACCGCCACAATAATTTTATCAAAAAGGGGCAAGGCCCTTTCTATAATATCCACATGGCCATTGGTAATGGGATCAAAAGATCCTGGAAACACCGCAATTCTTGACTCACTCATAGTTTTACCAATTTATGAATTTTTATGGGATGATTCTGCCAAAGTCTGCTGAATACACTGATGATAGAACTCCGTTTCAGACAAATTGCTATACTTTATTTGTTTGGGTACAATGGATTCTCCACTCAATCCTGGAACCGAGTTTACTTCAATAAAATAAGGCATCTGATCCTTATTACTCAGAATATAATCCACTCTTGCCACACCTGATAAGTTGAGGCTTTCATATATAAACCGGGTTTCTGTTTTAATTTTTTCGGCGATTTCTTCAGGGATTCTCGCCGGAGTAATCTCTTGGGATTCGCCACTGTACTTTGCTTCATAATCAAAGAACTCCCTGTCGGTTATCACTTCGGTAAGTCCTAAAATCTTGATTTCACCCTTGAGGCGAACCACACCACAAGCTAGCTCTGTGCCAATAATTGCACTTTCTACGACCACCTGGGTATCCTCTTCCAAAGCTTTGTGAACTGCGGGCTCAAACTCCTCTTTTTTAGAAACTTTAGAAACCCCAAAACTCGAACCTGCACGATTGGGTTTTACAAAAAGGGGCAGTCCTAATTTTTCAATAACCTTTTGCGGATCTACACTCTCGCCTTTGGCTAGGTAATAAGCACCTGGAATGGTTACACCAAAGTGATTGAGAAGACTTGAAGTTTCTGCCTTGTTAAAGGTTAGGGCGGACTCAAAATGCCTACTGGCCGTTTGAGGTATACCCATCATTTCTAAGTATCCTTGGAGCAGTCCATCTTCGCCAGGTGTTCCATGAATGGCATTAAACAAGACATCAAATTGCAATGTGCCCAATGGAGTCGTTGCAGAAAAATCATTCTTATCAATGGGATATTTTTCTCCCTTTAATACCACATCCCAAGAATCTTTGACAATGTGAACCACATAAATTTCGTAATCTTCTAAATCACACAAAGCAGAATAGACTGCCATGCCGCTCTTAATTGAGATTTCAAATTCTGAGGAATAGCCTCCCATAAGAACACCTACTCGCGTTTTCATTGCTACAATAGTATTTAAATAACCTCAAAAATATTTTAGCCATGGGCAGGGGTGTACACTTGAGAACACCCCTGCTAGCTCTCTTTTGAGGGTAGCTAAATTAATCATTTAAATACGTTTCTTTACCACGTCCGCCACATCAACCTCCAATTATTATCTTTGTCCTAAGAAAAGGTGTTTTTTTGAAGCCCGAGGGCAAGGAATAAATCCCTTCTGCCTTAGAATATTCACCTTCCTGTTGACTCTAGAATTTGATTCTTAAAATGTATTTCTTTACATGAAATTAATACGGTTTATCAAAAGCAAAACCTTTGTTCTCAACGCAGTGCTAATCATTGTTTTGGGCTTTGTCGCTATGTATGCAATCAATGGCTTTTTGGGTTCATACACGCACCATTCCGAAAAAATTGTGGTTCCCAACTTAGAGGGGCAAACCCTTGGAGAAGCTTCCGAAAAACTAGGAGCCTTATCCTTGACTTTTGAAGTAATTGACAGTGCAGAATACAATCCAAAAATTCCTCCACGAGGAATCGTAGACCAATACCCCGATGCGTATTCAGAAGTAAAGGAACACCGCACCATAAAGCTGACCGTAAATCCCCTGCAAGCAAGAAAAATTGTCTTTCCCAACTTAGTGGACAAAACCAAAAGGAGAGCTACCTATGATGTAGAATCCCAAGGACTCATCATAGGCGATTTGATCTATAGACCCAATTTGGCCAAGGATGTAGTGCTTTCGGTAGAACACAAGGGAGAAGAAATACTGCCGGGAACCCTAATCGCCAAAGGCACTACGGTAGACTTGGTATTGGGATTGGGCCAAAGCAAAGAAAAGGTCAGAGTTCCGTATATCAAGTTTTTAACCCTAAACAAGGCAAAAGAAGAGCTTATTGGACACTCATTAAATGTTGGTGTCATGGTTTATGACGATGATGTTTTGGATTCTTCTAAGGCTCTTGTTTACAGACAATCACCCGTGCCTTCTGCTGGAAACACGGCGTATCTTGGCAGTTCTGTAGACGTTTGGCTTACCGCGGATAAAAATAAAATTGTAAACGACTCGTTACACTACTTTACTCCTGTCCAAGACAGCACAATGCAACCATGAAACAACTCCTCGCACTTCTAGTCCTCATTCTTGGATTCCAATTAGAGTCTAATGGACAAGTCACAGAAAGTCTTTCTTTTCTTCATTCAAGACCTACTGTGGGTCCGGCTGCGCAGAAAATGTCCACAGACACCATTGAATTACCCATAGTTGATGATTTCTCGGTTGCAGGAATAAGACCTAACCCCAATTTTTGGGCAGATCAAAAGGTGTACATAAATACTCAAATGGCAGATTCATTACTATCTGTTGGGGTGGCAACTTTTGATGGATTGGATGAATATGGTTGGCCTTACCTTACAGGCAACGACCTTTCTGATACCCTAAACGATGTCCTTACCAGCAGATACCTAAACCTTGCCGGAAAGACCAATGTGTTTTTATCCTTTTTGTACCAACCACAGGGCATTGGCGAGGCACCAGAATCCGATGATTCTTTGGTTGTAGACTTTTGGTCTGTAGACGATACTCTTTGGGTACGACAATTTAGGGTTCAGGGATCCTCTTCTCACCGATTCAAAAATGTTATCCTTCCCGTTGCGGACAGCCTCCTAAGGGATGGCTTTAGTTTTAGAATAGGAACTTATGGTGCACGATCAGGAGACTTTGATCATTGGCATATTGACTATGTACAATTTGACGAAAATAGAAATATCAATGATACCATCATTGAAGATCCCGCTTACAATGTGCCTCCACCCTCTCTGCTAAAGGAAGGATTTTCTTTGCCTTGGTTCCATGTTTCGGCGTCAGACTTTAAAGATTCTCTGACCTTTGGGTACCGAAGAAATGGACCCGTACCACCCGGCGGCTGGCCCTTAAACCTTGGTAAATACGAACTCTACAACGGAAGCTCTCTAATTTCTCAAAGACTTGCCGTTCCTGTAATCACCAATACCCTCCACAATCAGGACTTGACCTTTGATGTACCCGTAGGACCTCTACCCATAGCTCCAACAGACACCTTTAGGCTTTCTATGACTACCTGGTTTGATGGAACTGCTGCAGGAATACGCACCAATGACACTCTTACATTCGGACATTCATTTAGCAACTATTACGCCTTTGATGATGGCTCTGCAGAAAGAGCCTATGGAATAAGCAATGTGTTAGCAGCTCAAACTGCAATGGAATTTAAAATTAAAACAGCGGACCAACTACGAGGGCTCTACTTATACTTTTCTCACGCGGGAACAGATGCCACCGACAATGAGTTTCAGATTTTGGTTTGGGAAAGTATACAAGGGCAACCAGGAAATATATTGTACAAATCAGACTCCCTTTACACCCCTCAATATAGCTGGCAGCGCAACAAATTCATTCCCTATTCATTAGATACTTCGGTAACTATTTCAGGGACTGTGTTTATTGGAGTTCGTCAAAAGACCGCTGAACCCCTAAATATTGGATACGACATCAGAAACAGAGGTCCCAATGTTTTTTATGGAGACCTACAAACATGGTATCAATCCGTTTTTGAAGGAGCCCTTATGTTGCGCCCCTATTTTCAGGATGAGGCCTATGACCTCAGCACAGATGAAATCTCCGAAACCAACCTTTGGTCTGTCTACCCCAATCCTGCATCGGATAAAATCCACATAGGACATCCTCAAGGGTCTTCTCCACAGAAAGTAGCCCTTTATGATATCAGTGGAAGACAACTGTCTGAGGTAAAACAAGAGTCTTCATTAGATGTATCTTCTTTACCTTCTGGACTGTATTTAGTTCATATATTTGCCAACGAATGGGAACAACCCCAAATCGCCAAGGTAATTATTCAATGACCACAGAAGACAACAAGGATTTAGAGGAGGAGTTATTTGAGCATTATAGATTTGAAGCTGACAAGGGGCAAACCCCTTTGAGGGTTGACAAATACCTAGGAAACTTCCTAGAAGGCACCTCTAGAAACAAGATTCAAGATGCCGCTGCCATGGGTTCCATCCGTGTGAATGGCGTGTCTGTAAAGGCAAATTACAAGGTAAAACCAGGGGATGTAGTGCAAATGGTATTAGCTCATCCTCCTAGAGAAATAGAGCTCACCCCAGAAGATATCCCATTGAACATTGTCCATCAAGACAACGATGTGGTTGTATTAAATAAACCCGCAGGACTTGTAGTTCATCCTGGGTATGGGAATTACTCGGGCACCTTGGTAAATGCCCTTATGTTCTTATTTAAGAATTTACCTAATAAAAACGGAGAAGACAGACCTGGCTTGGTCCATAGACTGGACAAAAACACTTCGGGAATTATGGTTGTTGCGGTCAACGAAAAGGCTATGACACATCTGGCCAAACAATTTTTTGACCGAACTACGGACAGAAAATACATTGCTGTGGTGTGGGGAGATCTTAAAGAAGACCAAGGCACTATCACAGGACATATAGGACGTTCCTTAAAAAACCGAAAAGTCATGGATGTTTTCCCTGATGGAGAATTCGGAAAACACGCTGTAACTCATTATAAAGTGCTCCTTAGATTTGGTTACGTTTCTGTTGTGGAATGTAAATTAGAGACGGGAAGAACTCACCAAATTAGAGCTCACTTTAAGTATTTGGGGCATCCCTTGTTTAATGATCCAGAATACGGTGGAGAAAAAATTCTAAGAGGGACCCATCATACCAAGTACAAACAATTTATTCAAAATTGCTTTAAAGTGTGCGACAGACATGCCCTCCATGCTAAATCTTTGGCATTTGATCATCCAACTGCGGGCAATAGACTTTCGTTTACTTCTGATCTGCCGGAGGACATGTTGGCGCTAATTCAAAAATTTGAAACCTACACCCAATCAAGATCCGCTAACTTAGATTGGGAAGAGAATGAATAGATAAGAGTAGAGTTTCCATTCATTGAGTTTCTAAAATTTGCTTCTAAGGGTATCGTTAATAGGTCTTTACAATTAGGTTATCAATAGACTTGTATTTGTCTTTTACCCTTTCTTCCATGCTTTTTTTCTTGAGCATTAGATCCTTAAAGGTCGAATTACTTGGGTCATAACAAATAATTTGAGTTTTAAAATGATCACAGCATGTAGAAATCGAATTCCCATCGCAATCCTTAAAGTATTGCAATTCTTCTAAAGGTTTCTTGGTTGATTCTTCAATGGTTTGATGGTCAAAAATCAATGACTTTATTAAGTCCTTAGTGTCTTGATTGGTACTTTCATTTTGAATATTTACCTGGGCTAGGAATAACACCCTATTGTGAAAGTGCAATTGAAAAGTCAACTTTAGGTGATTGATTTTTCTCTTGTAATAGTAGGTTTTATATCCCCTAATAATGGGACAGTTAAAAATCTTGAAAAGGGGTTTTCCCAATACCTTCTTCACTTGCGACAAAGAAGATCCTATGGTAACACCATAAGGGGAAAACACCCCAATCAAGGCACTAAAATTAACCAACTTCAGTTCCTGTGGACATAGCTTTACCAAGTCCGAATAATTTTGATTTGCAAGATTGTAGTACTGATAATAATCAAGCGTATCCGCATATCCCGATTTGAGCTTAGTGTAACTCAGCCCAAAATTTAAATGCCTGGGAAAGCGAGTCTGCAAATACTCCGCGAGTTTTTCTTGAAAGCGACTAGACATATTTAGACAATTAAGAGTTCAGGTACATGTGGTATATCTTGCAAGGAGGTTGGGTTTTTGTTTATAAAAAGATGGGTGATAATAAATTCTAGTTCATCGTCCCTGCCCTCTTTCCTGTAAACAGAGCGAATTTTAGACCTGGGGTACACTGCTTGGCTCGAAGCAAGAAATCAATTCCATGAATTCCTTGTAGCTCAAAGTTGGAAACGACAAATTGTACCCCATCCAACATTCTCAAGCCCTCTTCCGCAGAAGAAGCGTAGGCTATACGTAGACCGTATTTCTTCTCTAGTCTATGGATCGTTACCATAGAAAAAGGCGTATTATCTACGATTAATAAATTCTCATTTGACTTCATCCTTACCCTTTATTTTGGATACAGGGCGAAAGTAAAAGGAATAAAAAAGCGAACCCAATTCCTTACGTAGACAAAGAGTAGACAGGAGGTAAATTACTGTAAATCAGCCTAAATTCTAGATACAACAGCCCTTAGATTCTCATCCTCTGGAAGCCCTAATTTAGATTTTAGGCGGTTGAGTGCTTTACGGACTGAAGCGGAAACTACATTGGTCAAAATGGCAATTTCTTTATTTTCCAATCCAATTTTTAGATACGCACAGATTTTACGTTCGTTGGTACTTAGACCTTCAAATTGTTCTTCTAAACGAATAAAAAAGGAGGGGTGGACTTCTTCAAAATGAATTTTAAAATTAGACCACGACCGCTCCAAATTCAGCTGGGTTTTTAGCTGTCTTCTGATGTGAAGAATATTTTCTCTTACCTCTGGATTCTCTATGTCGTTTAGCTTGTCAAGTTCTTTCAGTATTTTGATCAACATGGTGTTTTTTTCGTGCTCAAACATAGCCGCAGAACTCAGCTCTCTTTCCTTTCTTTCTAAGGTCTCCTGAATCATTTTCTTCTCATTTTTCAATAATTGAGTAATGAGCTCATGTTGTTGCTTAATTCGCAAATTGGCCCTTACCCGTGCATTAAACTCTATGGGATTAAAGGGTTTTTTTAAAAAATCCACCGCTCCCGTATCTAGGGCGGTCTTAGTATTTTCTGGATTCATCATAACCCCTGTGGTCATTATGATGGCTATGTTTTTAGTAGTCTCATTCTCCTTGAGCACATGAATGGCTTCTATGCCATCCATCACCGGCATTTGCCAGTCCATTATTATGAGATCTGGTTTTTCTAATAGCGCCAGTTCAACGGCTCTGAATCCGTTGGCTGCCCAAATAAGTTCATGAGTTTTATCTTCGAGAAAATCATAGATTAACTCCATGTTGCTGGGGTCATCATCTACAATTAGAATCTTACTTGCCATACTGTTGTATCGTTTCTGTTAAAAAATCCGAATAGTCTTTTTGATCCCCTCTATAGGCAATGGCCTTGAGTTTATTTTTCCATGGACTGGTAACATCAGCTTTTTCTAAATCCGCAATTACCTTGTTTATCTTTCCTATTTGATATACTTGTAATCCCTGTAGAGCCTCTGTAGAACGTAGAATGATTTCCTCCTCTATGGGAATGACTAGAGGTTGATTAGGCTCTTCTACTATTGCTTCTATTCCATTCTCATCCCAATAAAAATCAGGTATTTCTAATAGTGGAAAACTAAAGGATATCTTAGTCCCTTTATTCACTTCAGATTCTGCCCAAATCCTCCCTCCGTGTGCCTCTACAGCTAATTGGCAGAAATTCAAACCAATGCCGGTCGAAGCTGAGCCGCTGATTCTCTGAGGCTTAGAAGAAGTGAACTTTTCGAACAAAAAAGGAAGGTGGTCCGGATCTATTCCTTGACCAAAATCAACCACCGATAGAATTAATTCTGAATCAACTAATCTTCCCTTGAGGAGTAAATCTTGACCGTATTTAGAATACTTTACAGAATTTGCCATTAAGTTGACTAAAATTCTCCTCACCAATTCTGAATCATAGGTCCCTACAAGGTCTTGTGAAAGTTCTGTAAGAACCGTAATCCCCTTTTCTTGTAAGATGATTTCCACATCATGAACCGCTTCATTGATTTGATCCATTACCCTGTGAGGTTTCACATCAATGGTAATCTTAGTTTCTTCGAATTTATAAATGTCTAGGACATTGGTCAAAAAGGTAAAAATATGCCTGCTGGCCTTATTGATTTTTCGGAGTTGTTCTTTGGTAACTTCACCATCTTCTGATAAACCCATTATGGTGTTTAAGGGATTCTTCATATCATGAACGGCCATATGAGCCAATCCTTCCCTATAGTTGGACAGTTTTACAATCTCTTGATTTGACCTCTTGAGTAATTCAGCCTTATAACCGAGCTCCTGACTTTGATTCTTAATAATGTTATTGTTCTTTTCTAGGGAGGCATTTGCTTTTCTTATTTGAACATAAGATCGAGCCCCAATACCCAAGGCAACCAATAATAAAAGAAGCCCTATCAGAACAAAATTTCTAGTTTGAGTCTCATGAGCAACCTGTTCCTCAAGAATTTTTTCTTGGGCTTCTTGTTGGGCTAGAAGTATTTTTTTTTCGGCAGTAAACTCCTTGGTCAGTTCCAAACGAGATAAGGCCCTTAAATTCTTTTTGTTGAAAATAGAATCCTGCAAAGTCTTAAACTCCTTATAAAACTTTAAAGCCTCTTTATACTCTCCTTTTTTCTCGTATAAAATACTAAGGTTCAAATACAATTCGTGATACCCCTCCATTTCCATAGAAGAAAAAGATTTCAGAAGGGATTTGAGGTAATTCTCTGCCAATGAAAACTCTCCTAATTCCAAGTATATAGTGGCCAATTGGGACTGGGTTTGGTATGTAAAGTGATAAAAACTGCATTGTTGGCCTGTTTGATGGGCTATTTTCGCATGAAAAAGGGCTGAGTCCAGTGCTCCGAGAGTAAAATAAACATCACTAAGCCCCAAATGACTTTCTAATAGAGCACAGTCGCCCTCATCTTCATAGAGGTTTATAGTGGAAATAAAGGTTCTCTGGGCCTTACCTAACTCTCCAAGCTTGAGGTACAAATCGCCTAATTTATTTGCATTGCTAATCTTGAGTTCAAAATCCCCATCCTGAGCCCCCATTTTCATGGATTTCTTGAGGTAATCTAAAGCTTTAGAATATTCTCCAAGACTCATATAGTTAGAAGAAATATTAGAGTAGGTCCGTGGCAACAAAGAGGGATCTTCTATAAATTCCGAAAGTTCTAAACATTGAAAAAGGTAATCCAATGACATAGAATAGTCGTCATTTAGAATAGCAACGGTAGCAAGATTATTGAGTCTTTTAAAGGCCCCTTGATAGTTTTTTACCTTTCTATCTAATATCAATGCTCTGTGATAATATATTTCTGAGGAATCCAGTTTCCCTAAATACATTAAAATGATTCCATAATTAGAATAAGCCCGACCTTGAATCTTTTCTAGTTTATAAGCTTCTGCCTGCTTAATTGCCTTGCCTACATAAAAAGTAGCGCTATCTAACTGTTCTTTCAATAAATAAGAAGTACCTATCAAGAGGTTAGCGTTTGCTATCCCCTTTCTATATTCTAATTTTTGGGAAAGTTGTTTTGCTTGATGCCCCAAGAACAAACTAGAATCGGGTAGGGTTAATTGTAGGGAGTGACCTGTAGAAAGTATAAAATCAATGCCTTCTATTCGCACTTGAGAATCAGGAACTTCTCTTTGCCCCCATAAATTGGAGGTTAGTGCAAACACTAAAAGAATTAAAATACTAGCTTTGGTTTGAGTCATAGCGGCCTACTAAAAATAGAATGGAAATTCCTAAGGAGTATTCTTGGTTTCAAAAGTAACCATTCTTTTTGCTAACCCACTGACTCGCAGAAGACAATGTGTAGACAACGACAGATGATCTGATTCCAATTATTTAAAGTGACGTATCTTTTGAAAATGAAAACACTACGTGTATCCTCGCCCCCAAAAAAAATGAGTCTAGCCAAGACTCCCCTTTACCTTCTCCTTGCTATAGGAGTTCTTTCTTGTCAACAAGACAGAGAAGAGTCAACGCAATACGTAGTAACCACACCAGCTGACCTCCTTGTTCCACCTGGATTCCCGCCGCCCGAAATTCCCTTGGACAATCCTCAAACACAGGAGGGAATAAAATTGGGCCGATACTTGTTTTACGACAAGCGATTATCTGATGATAATTCACAGGCCTGTGCAAGTTGTCACTTACAAGACTATGGATTTTCTGACTTCAATAGGTTCTCTACAGGTATTGATGGAATAGAAGGTGATAAAAATGCAATGGCTATTATCAACTTGGCATGGCAAGATTTTTTCTTTTGGGATGGTCGTTCAGAAACCATGGAGGAGCAGGCAGAAGAACCTGTGATCAACCCTATAGAAATGCATACCACATGGGAAAAGGTATTGATGAAATTAGAAGCTGATCCGGAGTATCAAACCTTGTTTACAGCAGCCTTTGGAGCCAACGCATTTACTACAGAAAATGCGACCAAAGCCATTTCTCAATTTGAAAGAACATTGATTTCTGGCAACTCAAAATTTGACATTGGATTTGCTCAGACCCAAGATGTTTTACAACCCTTTCCCAATTTTACGTTGAATGAAAACAGAGGTAAAGATCTCTTTTTTTCTGAATCAGGAGATTGTTTTCACTGTCATGCCAATCCCACTTTTGGAGCCTTTGGTGAATTGCAATTTTCTAATAATGGCCTAGACTCTATGCTTATGCCAGGATCAGGAAGAGAGGGAGTGACCGGAAACCCTGCTGACAGAGCTAAGTTCAAGGTGACTACTTTGAGAAATATTGAATATACCTTTCCTTATATGCACGACGGAAGGTTTCAGAACCTCCAACAAGTCATTGAATTCTACAATTTTGGGGGACATCCTTCTCCCACTATTGACCCAAATATGAAGGCAGCAGGAACCGGAAGAAATTGGACTCAAGATCAAAAAAATGATTTATTGGCCTTTTTGTTTACTCTTTCTGATATAGAGTTCTTAACGGATACCACTTTTTCTGACCCATTTTAAAAAACATAAAAAGCCCCCAAAGAAGTTTCTTTGAGGGCTTTTGAATTCTTTTTGGGGAATTATCACACTTTTAGAATAGACTTATCCGTTTATTTTCTTTGGATTCTTAACTCGCTGATCCAACAGAGCTAATTCCAACACTTCCTTCATTTGTTTTACATAATGAAAGGTCAAGCCTTTTAGATACGAAGGAGTGATTTCCTCAATATCTTTTCTGTTTTCTTCACAGAGAATCAATGTGGTAATACCCGCTCTTTTTGCAGCCAAAATCTTTTCTTTTATTCCTCCAACGGGCAACACTTTACCTCGTAAGGTTATTTCACCTGTCATGGCGAGCTTTGACTTTACCTTTCTTTGAGTATACAAAGATGCTAAGGCAGTGAGCATTGTGACACCAGCAGAAGGACCATCCTTAGGAGTGGCACCTTCTGGTACGTGAATATTTACATCCCATTTTTTAAAGGCCTCCATAGAAATACCCCATTCTTCTGCATGGGACTTGAGATATGCCATTGCAATGGTAGAAGATTCTTTCATAACATCCCCTAGGTTTCCTGTTACCGAAACTTTTCCCGTTCCAGGAGAAACCGAAGATTCAATAAAAAGAATATCTCCTCCCACAGGAGTCCAAGCCAATCCGGTAACAACACCTGCCACTTCGTTGCCTTGATAGGAGTCTTTATTAAAACGTGTAGGCCCTAATATTTCTTCCGCCAATTCTCTATTGATTACTCGCTCATACTCTTGCTCCATTGCCTCTGCCTTGGCTCCATATCTCACGAGCTTGGCCATGGTCTTATCCAGTCCTCTTACCCCTGACTCACGAGTGTATTTATCAATGACAAAACCTAAGGTCTTGGCATCAATCTTTAAGGCTCCTTTTTTAAGACCATGCTCTTTTAGTTGCTTGGGTAGCAAATGCCTTTTGGCAATTTCTACTTTTTCCTCTAGAGTATAGCCCGTTACTTCAATAATCTCCATACGGTCTCTAAGGGCCGGTTGAATGGTATTGAGGTTATTTGCAGTAGCCACAAACATAATTTTACTTAGGTCATATCCTTGCTCTAAGTAATTATCGTGGAATTCATTATTCTGCTCTGGATCTAAAACTTCTAACATAGCACTGGAGGGATCTCCATGACCATCGTATTTTAGTTTATCGATTTCGTCCAAAACAAACACAGGATTTGAAGTTCCTGCTTTTTTTATGTTTTGAATCACCCTTCCTGGCATAGCACCTATATAGGTCTTTCTATGTCCTCGGATTTCGGCCTCATCTCGCAATCCTCCTAGGGACATTCTGATGTATTCTCTTCCCAAGGCTTCCGCCACTGACTTTCCTAGAGAGGTCTTACCGACCCCCGGAGGTCCATAGAGACATAGTATTGGTGATTTCATATCTCCTTTGAGCTTGAGAACTGCGAGGTGCTCAATAATACGCTCCTTCACTTTTTCTAAACCAAAATGATCTCTGTCTAATATTTTTTGTGCTTTTGCTAGGTCAAAATGATCCTTAGAATACTCATTCCAAGGGAGTTCAAGCATCAACTCAAGGTAGTTCCTTTGTATGCTAAACTCAGGCATTTGTTGATTTAGACGTTGTAGCTTACCAAGCTCTTTCTCAAAGTGCTCTGCTACTTTTTCTCCCCACTTTTTGGTTTTTCCCTTGGCGCGCATTTCCTCCAATTCCCCTTCTACAGATGCACCACCCAACTCTTCTTGAATGGTCTTCATTTGTTGATGAAGGAAATATTCTCTTTGCTGCTGATCTACCTCGGTTTTTACCTTGCTTTGAATTTCATTTCTGACCTCCAGCATCTGAGCCTCGGTATGAAGGTGTTTGAGGACCTGAGTGGCCTTTTCTACCACATTCCCCAATTCTAAAATCTCTTGTTTACCCTTAACATTTTGATTCATGTTAGAGGCTATAAAGTTGAGGAGAAAGGATTCGTTATCAATATTCTTTAAGGCTACTTGAGCTTCTGTAGGTATATTTGGTGACTCCTCAATAATGGTGTTGGCCAAATCGCGAATGCTATCTATCAAAACAGAAAACTCCTTATCCGTAGCGGATGGTTCTACATCCGGCAACAACTCTATCCGAGCTTTGTGATAAGGATGACTTTCAACAATCTCAACAATCTTAAAACGCTTTTTACCTCTAATGATCACCGTCAGGTTTCCATCGGGCATTTTAAAGAGCCGAACAATTTTAGAGAGGGTTCCTGTGGAGTAAAAGTCAGCGGCTTTTGGATTCTCCGTTTCGGCGCTCTTTTGGGCAACCACCCCAATAAATTTGGAGCCTTCTTGGGCTTCATTTATTAATTTAATGGACGTATCTCTTCCTGCAGTAATGGGAGTTACAATGCCTGGGAAAACCACAGTATTTCGCAAGGGAAGAATGGGAATAAACTCCGGGAGATCTTTTTGAGTTACTTCGGGTTCATTATCAGATGCCATAAGGGGAATAAATTCCGTATCCTCGTTTATCTGTGAGAAATCTATAGATTCAAAGTTTTTCATGCTCATTTGGAAGGGCTTTCTTGCCGGTTCTATTCTCTGTGAATTCAAGTCAAAATGACATTTGCGGGAGTCGTTCTCCACCATCTAACAGTGAAGACCTACTACTTCAATAGGTGTGCCAAGAGTCTTTTGACCCTGCTCGCTGACAACACGTCATAAAAGGTGATTGAAACATATACATAAGGAGGCTGGGGTTCTCCTTTTAATGTCACCAAAGGATTCTATCTTCTGTAATCAGATGTCATATCAAAAATCTTTTGATACATCTCTTTTTGGGCTTCACTGAGAGTGAGCCCTCTTCTACTCATCATCCTTTCCATGGTATCCATTGCCTTATCTACCTTGTATTCCATGGTCCCAGAAGCTCCTCCCCAACTGTAACTAGGAATAAAGTTTCTAGGAAATCCTGCTCCATAAACGTTGGCGCTTACTCCAACAACTGTCCCCGTATTAAACATGGTATTGATTCCAGATTTACTATGATCTCCCATTAGCAAACCCACAAACTGTTGACCTGTTTTTGAAAAACGTCCCAAAGTATAGTTCCAAACTTTTACCTCATCATAGTTATTCTTGAGATTTGAGGTATTGGTATCTGCTCCTAAATTGCACCATTCTCCCAAAACAGAATTTCCCAAATAACCATCATGCCCTTTATTGGAGTATCCCATAAGTATGGAATTACTCACTTCTCCACCCACCTTGCAATGGGGTCCAAGTGTTGTGGCACCGTAAATCTTGGCGCCCATTTTAATAACTGATGACTCGCCAATAGCAAGCCCTCCCCTTATCATAGACCCTTCTAAAACCTTAGCATTCTTTCCGATGTAAATAGGTGCATCTACAGCATTTAATATACTGGCTTCTACATAGGCTCCTTCTTCTAAGAATATCTTATCACCCATAACGGTATTGGTAGAACTTAAAGGAGCAGAAACTCTCCCTCCTGTTACCAACTCAAAGTCCTTTTTAAGTTCTGCTTCATTGAGAAGAAACAAATCCCATGGATTTCTTATCATGGTAAAGTCTGCATCAAACTCTATTCTCTCTAAGGATATATCCGGAAACTCTACAACTTCCTCCCCTGTAATTCGGCAAGCTAACAATTCTTCCCCAGCAAAAAGTCCTTGTCCCGTTTTGAGCTCAATAACCTTAGAAAGAATTCTAAGGTTGGGAGTTAGACCTCCGTTGACCATCAAGTTATCCGATTGAATATTAGGCCTAAAACATTCTCGTAAATAGCAAGGGGTGTAAAAGGAAGGTGTGGTTTCTAAACGTCTTTCCCATTTTTCTGCCAACGTAAGTATCCCCAATCTAAGATGCGCTACAGGTCGAGTGTAGGTGAATGGCAATAAATTGTCACGTTGCGGGCCATCAAAGAGAATTAGATTCATAGGAAAGAGGTTTTAGACGTATTCTTCGGTTAGGGTAAAAGTAAAAAAAAGCCCTGAAATGCAGATGCATTTCAGGGCAGTTATACAAGTGATTACCTCGTATGCTCTTTTCCTTATTTCTTTTGGAACTTCGCGTAACGGTTGCGGAACTTGTCCACACGTCCCGTAGTGTCGAGAAGTTTAACTTTTCCAGTGTAGAAGGGGTGTGAAAAAGACGAAACTTCCATCTTTATCAGTGGGTACTCCGTACCTTCAAATTCTGCGGTTTCTCTAGTGTTAGCACAAGACTTGATCAATCTTTCGTCTCCGGTTGACATATCTTTGAAGATACACAAGCGGTAATTGTCTGGGTGAATTCCTTTTTTCATACTTTCTATTTTTAGTCGAACTGAGTTTTTGCCCAATTCCCGTTTTTCCTTTAGAGGGCCGCAAATATAGAAAACAATTCCGGTGATTCACAAGGATTTAAAGAATCTTTAAACCTCTTCCTTCAGGTTTCTTTTTTTTAGTAACTTTTATGCTACATAAAAACAAATAAAATGATTATCACTACTACTGCAACCGTTCCCAACAGACAAATAACCGAAGTCCTTGACATTGCTAGAGGATCTACAGTAAGAGCTAGGCACCTTGGTAATGACATCTTTGCTGGACTCAAAAATCTAGTAGGTGGAGAAATAGATGAATACACAAAACTTCAAGCTCAATCTAGGGAACAGGCTATGGAGAGAATGGTTCAAGACGCTCAAAGGCTGGGAGCAGATGCCATTGTTAACGTAAGACTTACCACCAGCATGGTTATGCAGGGGGCATCCGAAATATTGGCCTACGGAACCGCTGTTAAATTGTCATAATAGCCCTTAATCTCATATTATGGATACACCCACTATGATTGCATTAGGATTTAATATATTGATTTGGGCAACTGGAATCCTCTTAGTCATCTATCTGATTTTTAAAAGGATAGAGGACAAGAAAAAAGAAACCTTTGAAGATAGAGACAATTAGTCCCCTTCCATGGATTTAAATCAAATCACCCTACCAACTACCCAAATGGAAGAAATGGCTGCTTTTTACCAAAAGCTAGGTTGTAAGTTGATTGTTGATTCTATTCCCCGGTATTCTCGATTTGTAGCACCCGTTGGAAACACTTCATTTTCTCTTCATAGATCTGAGGTTGCTCCCCAACCGCCAGGCATGGTTTTGTATTTTGAATGTAGTGATTTGGTCGGACAGGTAAAGAAACTAGAAAAGGCAGGGATTGTGTTTGACCAACAGCCTACGGACAAAGATTGGGGGTGGACCGAGGCCTTAATACACGATCCAGAAGGACACTCCATAATTCTATACTCTGCAGGAGAATACCGACTCAATCCTCCCTGGAAGGTTCAATAAAAGTCATCTTACCACAATTTTTTTGCCCACATTCTGTTGAGGATACATACTTTTGCATGCACAACGATTGCGCTGTACTATGAAGAGACTTCTTATTTTGTTTGGTTTGGGGATTATCCTTCTTATGAGCTGTAGGAAAAAGGAAACTTTTTCTCGTTCAGCAGTACAATTACGATTTTCTACAGATACCGTTTTTTTAGACACGGTTTTTGCATCCATTGGATCTTCTACTCGCACCCTTAAGGTCTTTAACACTAGTTCAGAAGACATCTACATCAACAACATTAGGCTTGCCAATGGCCCTAGCTCCTATTATCGAATGAATGTGAATGGTACCTCCACCAAAAGCATAAACGACGTAGAGCTACTTGCCAATGACTCCTTGTATATTTTTGTGGAAGTTACTGCAGATGTCACGGGGTCTCTTAAACTTCTCTACACAGATTCTATTTTATTTAATACGGGAGGTGTTTTTCAGGACGTCGACTTGGTCACTTTGGCCAAGGATGCTTATTTTCATTACGCCAATAGATCTTTGACCATTCCTCAAAATCCACCTGCCCAGGACATCATTGTTCCCTTTTCTATATTGCCTTGCGGCGAAGTCTGGACCAATGACAAGCCTCACGTAGTCTACGGATATGCGGTAGTAGATAGCGCGTGCTCCCTGACCATAGAGGCTGGAGCCGAAGTTCACTTTCACAACGGCTCAGGTCTTTGGGTATACAGAGGAGGTCAATTACAAGTGGATCCTGCCAATGTTGGGGACATAGAAAATAACCCTGTAGTATTTCAAGGAGATCGCCTAGAACCAGCCTATGAGAACATTCCTGGCCAATGGGGAGGGGTTTTGGGAGGTATTTTTATTATGCAAGGGAGCGAGGACAACTTAATCAACCACGCCATTATTAAAAATGGTACGGTGGCCATACGAACAGATTCTGTTGCCGACGGAAACCCAACTCCAAATCTAATCCTACAAAACTCCCTCATCGCAAACCACTCAAGAGTAGGTTTATATGGCGGGTATTCTTTTATAGTAGGAGAAAACGTAGTCCTAGCCAATTGTGGGATTTCCAATTTATACGCCTTGGGTGGGAGGTATTCTTTTACCCATTCAACTTTTGCCAATTATTGGAACCAATCCTCTAGGTCTACTCCTTCTGTTTTCTTGACTAACTTTTTTGAAGATGGCTTGGGCAATAGGTACACTAGAGATTTGAGCCAAGCATATTTTGGAAATTGTATTGTCTACGGAAACAAAACTTCTGAGGTTGCCATCTCCCAAGAGGGAACCGATGGATTGACCTATCAATTTAACACCTCTCTTTTAAGGCTGGACCCCAATCCCATTGACAATAGCTATGACGTCAATGATGCCGCTGCCTTTACCCATTGCATTCTCAACCAAGACCCGGCATTTATTGACCCGGAATACAATGGTTATCAATTAGACTCTACAAGTGCAGCTATTGATAAGGGAAATCTACCCGATGGCGTTTTGGTGCCCCAAGATATTCTTGGAAATAGTAGAAATGTGAACGGCCTCCCCGATATGGGAGCCTATGAATTTCAATAATTAAAGCGCGGCGAGGAAGGCCAAAGTATCCACTCCATCTGCATATTGAGACAACTCAGGTCTTTGGGCTTTGCCAAAAGACATTGCACCCTCCCACGTTTTCTCCTTGGAAACCACACATTGAATTGCTTCTTTTTGATGGTCTAGAGACTTTTTAACTTTTTCCAGATCGGAGTAAAACTCATAGTGAATCATAGAAACAGCAGAACCCAACTTTTGATTCTCCAACATCATAACAAACCCATTCTCTAGTATTGAATCTCTATTCATAAGATGTATGGCTTTGTGATAATCATAATTGTTGGCGTACTTCTTATTCTGGTGAACGTACCCAAAGTCTAGCCATTGAGCAAAAAGTCTATCCAAATCAAAACCCTTGGGCAAATACAATTTGGTGACATTTCTACATCCCAAACCAAAGTATTGGAAAATATCTTCTCCTAAAGACTTAAGATCCTCTGGAGTTTCCTCTCCATTGAGGACAGCCACAGAGGTTCGATTTTTCCTGATCACATGAGGAATCTCAGAAAAATAGTACTCAAAATATCGTGCAGTGTTATCGCTACCAGTAGCAATAACGGCCTCCGCATCATTAAGTCTTTCTACTATTTGAATGTTATCCTCCCACAGAGGAAAGGCCTCCTTAATCTTTTCAAAAACCCATTTCATCAAGACCTCATCCTCAGAGGACAATTTTGCCATTAGAAAATGCCCACTCAATAAAACAGAAAGGGCATCGTGTAAACCAACCCACGGAATGTTACCCGCCATGATTACCCCCACTTTTTTGGGAGAAGAAGTAGGCAAATGAGGGTAGCTATTAAGCCAAGCCTCTACTTGTTCTTTACTCTTTGTAGCAAGAGCCCAATGGGTAGCCGCAAAACCAATTTCTGAAGGATCAAACCAACCGTTCTTTGCACGTGCAGTAACCAATGTTTCCGCATCTGAAGAATCAGAAAAACCCTTTTGTTCAAGCTCCTTAGCTACATGAGCCATTTGATCAAAGGACTCAGATAATCGATTAAAGCCGTTAACTATGAAAGTCAAGTCCAACATTTTTGGGGATTGTTTTGTTACTTTGCAAAGTAACGTAAAAAACCAGCTTATTATGGCTATCAAAATAACCGATGAATGTATTAATTGCGGCGCCTGTGAGCCGGAGTGTCCTAACAATGCTATTTATGAAGGAGCCATGGAGTGGCGGTTTTCTGAAGGGACCGATTTATCGGGAAATATTGTTACCACCAGTGGAAAGGCCTTAAATGCAGAGGAGGCTCAAGAACCCGTAGACTACGATGTATACTATATTGTTACTGATAAGTGTACAGAATGTGTGGGATTTCATGAAGAGCCACAATGTGCAGAGGTCTGTCCCGTGGATTGCTGTGTTCCTGATGAAGACCACGAAGAGACTCAAGATGAACTACACAAAAAGAAAGACTTTTTACACGTATAAAGTAAATCTGTAAACTGAGAATCCCGCACTTGCGGGATTTTTTTATACTATCTTTCTCCTTACATCGTTGATTTTCTATGAAAAAATATTTTGTATTATTCTGCGCGTTATTAGGATCTTTTAAAGGTTGGACTCAACCTTTAGGAGAGAGAGTTCCCATAGACTCCTTAGTTTCATGGTCCTCGGCTTTTTCTTCAGCGCCCAATGAGCTAGACAGGAGAAAAGCTCTTTTTGCATTTAATGAAGAGTTCTCTAGCTATGTCAGAACAGAACCTACTCCTGAAGAAATGGAAAAATTAAAACCCATTTCTAAGCTGGTTTCCAAAGATGGGGAACTCGAAATATACACTTGGGTATTTCCTAGAGCGGGGGGAGTTTTTGAATTTTACGGTTGGATGAAATACGCTGGTCAGTGGACAGAACTCATAGACTCATCAGGACGCAATGAAGAGGGCATAGAATACCATTGGATGGGATCCCAAAAGTGGTATGGCGCTTATTATTACGGCATAGTAACCACCCAAAATAAAGAAGGGACTTTTTACAACCTTCTTGGATTTAGACCCCGATTACAAGGTTATCAAGAAAAGGTTATTGAACCGGTCAAAAAAGTAGAAACGATTTCTGAATTCAGATGGGGGGCACCCATTTTTAATACCCCCATAATAGAGGATATTCGATTTAAAAGAAAGCCTTACCGTCTGGTTTTCAGGTATTCGCCGGAACACAACGCCAGCCTTAGATATTTAGATAAAGAAGACATGATATTGGTGGACCATCTGGCCCCGCCAGATGCTTCCCAACAAAAACAATGGAAACATTATGGACCGGACTTCAGCTATGATGGATTGGAGTGGGTGGAAGGAGCATGGATACTTCAGAATCGCGTCACATTTGACAGTCCAATAGTTACTCCTCAAAGAGGAGAAAACATTGACCAAGGTCTTCAACCTCCACCACCACCGCCAAAAACCAAATAAAAAAAGTACTGAAAAAAAAAGCCCTCGAAATTTCGAGGGCTTTTTCACTTATTCTATTCCTACTTAGTCTAAGAAGGGATATCTGTAATTAACCGGTGGAACAAAAGTTTCCTTAATGGTTCGTGGACTTACCCATCTCAATAGGTTTAAGTAAGAACCTGCTTTGTCATTTGTTCCCGATCCTCTGGCTCCTCCAAAAGGCTGTTGACCTACAACAGCCCCAGTGGGTTTGTCATTTATGTAAAAGTTCCCAGCTGCATTTTGAAGGGCGTCAGATGCGTGCTCGGCTGCATATCTATCTTTAGAAAAGATAGCTCCTGTCAATGCATACTCAGAAGTTTCGTCAATCAAAGTCAGGGTAGAATCCCAATCTTGATCTTCGTAAACAAAAATGGTAATAACCGGTCCAAAGATCTCTTCACACATGGTTCTGAACTTTGGATTGGAAGTAACTACCACGGTAGGTTCTACAAAGTAACCTACGCTATCATCTACATTTCCGCCTATGATAATCTCTGCATCATCCTGAGTCTTGATGTAATCTAAGAAACCAGAAATCTTATCAAAAGAACGCTTGTCAATTACTGCATTGATAAAGTTGGAGAAATCCTCAGGAGAACCCATCTTAAATGAAGATACATCGTCAATCACGTATTGTCTTACTTCATCCCACATAGAAGCGGGAACGTAAGCTCTTGAGGCCGCAGAACACTTCTGTCCTTGGAATTCAAAAGCACCTCTAGAAATTCCGGTTGCAACCTCTGCAGGGTTGGCACTGGGATGAGCAAGAATAAAGTCCTTACCCCCTGTCTCACCTACAATTCTAGGATAGGTTTTATATTTTTCTATGTTGGATCCAATCTCCTTCCAAAGGTGGCGGAAAACTCCGGTAGAACCTGTAAAGTGAAGTCCAGAAAAATCAGGATGCTTAAATACAACATCACCAGCTTCGGGACCGTCTGTGAACACCAAGTTAATGACCCCATCAGGAAGACCTGCTTCTCTAAATATCTCCATTACAACGGCTGCAGAATACACCTGGGTATCCGCTGGCTTCCAAACCGCCACATTCCCCATAAGAGCAGGAGCTGCAGGTAAGTTTCCAGCAATAGCTGTAAAGTTAAAGGGTGTGATCGCAAACACAAACCCTTCTAAAGGCCTGTACTCTAAACGGTTCCAAATACCTTCGCCAGATTCTGGCTGTTGTTCGTAAATGTCCACCATGTACTGAACATTATACCTCAGGAAGTCTGCAAATTCACAAGCTGCATCAATTTCTGCTTGATAAGCATTCTTTGATTGAGCTAGCATAGTTGCTGCATTGATTTTTGAGCGGTAAGGTCCAGCTACAAGATCTGCTGCCTTAAGGAAAATGGCCGCCCTTTGTTCCCAAGATATTTTAGACCATTTTTTTCTTGCTTCCAAGGCACTATCAATGGCCATAGACACATGTTCCTTAGTCCCTCTATTAAAGGTCCCGAGAACGTGATTTTTGTCGTGGGGAGGATTCATCTCCACCTTATCTTGGGTGGTGATCTCTTTGCCACCAATAAACATAGGAATGTCTACTTGTACAGACTTGAGTTCTGAGTAGGTCTTTTGCAACGCTTCGCGCTCTGGAGTACCTGGGCCGTATGAAAGAACGGGTTCATTAACGGGAACCGGAACTTGAAAAACACCTTTTGGCATATACTATTGGTTTATTTGATTCATTAATTGAGCTGCAAATATAAAAAAACCCCACCGTAGGGCGGGGTTTCTTATTTCACAAAGATTTGCTTTTGTGTGTATTTGAGTTCAATTTCTGTTAAAGAAATTAAAAAATCTCTGGTGAGTCATCAAACAAGGTAAATTTAATACCTAAGTTAACCCCTAAAAAGGGAGTTGCTGGATACGTGATTTCCGAATCAGCAGAAATGGGATTTGCAGGATCTAATGGATTGTCAACGTATATAGTCACATTCTCCTTGGTTTCGTTAAACAACAAATTGTAGTTTACCTCAAAGTTAAATGCTACCCACTTATTAAAAGAGTAATCAAATCCAAGTCGAGGAGAAATTCCGAGACCCGCCTGGTCAGAGGTTTGATTGCTCAACCCTGCGGCAATTAATTCGTCAGAGTATCTCACCTCATTTTGCATTAGGTAATATCCCAAACCAAGACCTCCATAGGGTCTAAAGGATTCTGTCATAAAATAATACTTACCCACTGCCTGTATAGGAAATGAGGTAAATAAATTAGATGCTCCACCTGCAGATTTTTCTTGAAAGAAGATTCCTCCTACCTCTATTCCTGCAGAGATATTTGGCATGATGTAATAGCTTACGGAAAGGTTTCCGCCATAGCCCATTTCTGTTGCGTCTGCAAAATCTCCCATGGGAAGTGCAAATACTCCACCTACACCCAAATCAATTTTTTGAGCAGAAACCGAAGTTCCTATGGCTAGAGCAAATAATGATAGAACAATTGAAAATCTTTTCATCCGAATAAAGTTTAATTTTTTGGGTAAGACGTCAATCTCTATTGAGTAAAACACATACTAGAGGTTTAAACATCGGACCCATTTATTTTAGGGTAACTCTTCTGTGGTTCAAATCTAAAAAATTTAAGCAGAACAAAGTAAAAGACAATACTCTAATTCTTTTTGGAACCGTGAAGATCTTCTTCTAGTGTAGGTATAGAAATGATTTCCTTAACCTTTCCTTTATAGCTCAATCGCAAAGCGGTTAGACAATGGCCATTGGCCGCTCCTGTATCTATGCACCAGGCATTATCCTTCTCTAAATACTTCGGCTCTCCTTTGTTTTGAGCCACATGACCAAAGACCTGCAGTTTATCTAATGGTTTTATGGCAGACCTATTATGGACGACCCCTCGAGTGTTGTCTTCCGAAAATGGTCTTTTGGTTCCCTTTCCTACTCCAGCATGGGTTACCAGGATATGGGGATTCTCCCATTTAACAGGCTGTTCTTGTACCCACTTTCTTACTTGAGACCAATCCAAATGGTGCTTGAGAACATTATTTCGGGTTTTAATGACATTTCTATCACTTGCGGCCTGAAGCAATTTCATCTCATGGTTCCCCTTGAGAAAGAAAACTTGATAAGGGAATTCTTCTTTTAACTCCATAGCCCACTTGAGGCATCGGCCCGAGTGCCTTCCCTTATTCACCAGATCACCCAGTTGTACTAAATACATACTGCTGGGATCCCAATGCTTTTTTACTAACTTTTTGAAAGTGTAATAGCACCCATGGACATCTCCTACAATGAGGACTTCCATTTTAGCTATTGATCATAACAGGCATTACAAGCATCAAGAGGTCTTCTCCCTCCTCTTGACCATCCATGGGAAGAATGATTCCCGCTCGGTTGGGAGCTGACATTTCTACACGAATTCCATCAGATTCAAGATTTCCTAACATTTCTAATAAGAATCTAGAATTGAAACCAATTTCTAAATCATCTCCCGCATACTCACAAGTCAACCTCTCTGAGGCCTTGTTAGAAAAATCTAAATCTTCTGCAGAAATTAATAAATCCGAACCTGCCATTTTAAGGCGAATTTGATGAGTTGATTTGTTGGAGAAAATCGCAACTCTTTTGGTAGAAGCCAAAAGGGAAGTTCTCTCTATCATCATTTTATTGGGATTGTCCTGTGGAATCACCGCTTCGTAATTGGGATATTTACCATCTATCAATCTACAGGTTAAAATCACGTTTTCGAATTCAAAACGAGCATTGGTGCTATTGTAGTGAATCTGAACCTCGTGATCGTGCATTCCCAATGAAGCTTTGAGAAGAGTCAAAGGTTTTTTAGGCATAATGAACTCTGCAGTTCCCTCGCTAGAAAGATCGGTTCTACGGTATCTTACCAACTTGTGGGCATCAGTAGCAACAAAAGTCAATTCAGAAGCGGTAAATTGAAAAAACACACCTGACATTACTGGCCTCAATTCATCATTACCAGCAGCAAACAACGTTTTTTGCACTGCGGTTGCCAAAACCGCTCCGGGCAATACTGTGGTGGATGCATCCTCTAAATCCGGAAGCCTAGGAAACTCATCGCCCTCTACATAGGCCACGGAATAATTTCCATGATCAGAGGATATTTCTGCTGTATGTTTTTCTACGTCCAAAACAAAGGTCAAGGGTTGCTCAGGAAAAGTCTTTAGGGTATCCATTAGAATTTTTGCGGGCATGGCGGCCAAACCTTCCATATCCGATTGAACTTCCAATGAGGTTGTCATGGTAGTCTCTAAATCCGATGCCGAAATTCTTAGGGTATTGCTTGAGAGTTCAAACAAAAAATTATCGAGTATGGGCAGGGTGTTATTATTATTGATAACTCCTCCTATCATTTGCAGTTGCTTGAGAAGCGCTCCGCTAGAAACGATAAATTTCATCTGTATTGTGTTTAGTTTAATTCTTTTTAGGAAAACGTAGGCTTTTGCCTATTTAACAAATATAACAGAAACCTGTGGCTTACGCTACGTAAAAGCCTGCACTTTTTCAACAACCTTTTAGCACCTAACAGATTGCTAAACAAGATCTTGTGATTTACATCAAAATATTGTTGATAGTTACATAAGAGGCTGTGGATCTTTTATTTCTTCCAATGATTTTAAGACCCTTGACAATCCAAAGTATTGGATAAGGGTAAAGCGCCCATCAGAGATCTGTCCATACATCCTATCGGCATCCCATTGAGCAGGATTGCCTTCTGGGTCCAAAATTCCTTTTGCCGCTTTTATATGGTATCCAGAGAGAGTCATTTTTTCTCCATCACCATGGGTGACTTGACAAATAAATACGGGAAGCGAGTTTAGTATAGAATCTCTTTTGGGCCAAATCTCGTCGCTCTCTACAATCATACCCTCGTAATTTGCTTTGGCAACTCCTTGTAAAAAGGCAAGGGCTCTTTGTGGGTTAAAGTCCGTTGACTCTCCCTGGGAATCAAGAACATGAACTTCTCCTTCAGCGTTCTTTTGAACCGAAAAAGAATTGGTTTTGAATTCTGGATAATCCATAGTCACCTCCGTGATTTCCTCTACAGAAATCCCAAAAATCTTACGATCTCTCCACAGGTGTTCATCTGTGATAAAACGACTAGACAGGTATCCATTAAATCCTGGAATATAAACTGCATAGGGTTGTTCAGCTCCCGCCATCAGCATAAAGGTTCCCATGTCATTAGACACATTAGTACCTACATAGAAGTGCTTAATCTCAGATCCATTTTCATCATATAAAAAAACTTCTTTTCCGTAGACAGACATATTCTTTAGAATGGCTTCTCTAGAAGATTCTTCAGTAAAGTTCTTCAAGGTCATTTGATTCATAGTTCCCAACAAAACCTCTATGGCATCTTTTCTTGCGAAAAACTTCCCATTGACCATCCAACTTCCTTTTTCCCTAACAAGTTCCACCTGAGTAGGTCGCTTATCTTTAATAATGATTTTCTGAATAGCACCTGTATCTTCTACCGTAAAGGAATAGTTTTCTATTCCTGAGATTGTCGACTTAGAATCCTTGTCCGAAAGGGCAAAAAAGATCACTACAACGGTTGCCAAAAGACCTATAAAGAGGAATAACTTGTTGTTCATACGTACTTATTTGGTGTGTTTTTTTCTGCGAACCCAACTGTACAATAAGCCTGCAATCAGGATGAGCACTACGGGTAAACCTGTGTTTACTATTTGCCAAATAACACGATCACTTTGGATTTTGTTGTTGTCTAATAGTCTAATCTTTAATTCGCGAGAACGGACATTGATCAGTCCGGTATCATCCAAGAGAAAATCGGCGGCATTGAGAATAAACTCTTTATTTCCAAAATCCATACCCGTAAACTGATCAAAGCCCAAGGGCAAAGGGGTTCCCTTGGGGATATTGGGGTTCACTATATTGAGTTGATTCTTAATAATGTCTCCGTCAGCTACTACTATCATTTGAGTTTCTACACCCTTTTTTACCAATGTATACGAATCCTCTAAAGATGAATTAGGAATGATTCTATTGGCAAAGTAACTGTCAAATGGACCTTCTAATAATATCCCAACAGGCAGGTGCTTTTGCTGAAAATAAACGGGATCGGCCTCTTGATACAATGTATTAAGCGAAACTCGGTGTGGTGTTGGAACCACCCGAGTGTATGGCGAAGTTCGCAACAAAATGGTCTTTTTAATATCAGGAGAGGTAATGGTATCTAATGTAGATGCAAACTCTAATTTTATGGCATTAAGGTCCTTAACGATTGGATGCTGTTCTATGGGCATAATCATAGGAAAGTACACCCATCTATTCACTGAACGTCTATCATTAACTCCCGCAGCCACCATATCTTGAATCAAGGAAGGATTAACTCTTACACCATATTTAAACAATTGGTCGGTAAGGTTAAGTTGATCAACCATTGGAAAGGCAATAAATTCAGGTGCAGATTGCAGTGAATCCATATTTGCATATACAGGATCTATAAGCCAAATAACTTTCCCTCCGGACATGATGTATTGATCTATCAGCAATTTATCAAGGTCCGTAAATACCGTTTGAGGCTTTGCTATAACAAGAGCATCATAACGGTTAATGCGGCGTTGTTGCTCAGACAGTGAAAAGGTTGACGTATCTCCAATCTCCCTTACATTATATCTTGAAACCGAATAATATGCACTAAGTCTTAAGGCAATATCTGCAATGTATTTATCACCCAGTTCCCCATGACCTGTCATAAATCCAATGGTCTTTTTCTTCTTTATTTGAAGCTGTCTAAACACATTGGAGAACTGATATTCTAAGTTTTGTATGGAGCTGTTTACCTGAACCTCTGGATCAGTAGCAAACTGAGATTGCAAGAGGGAGACTGGAAGTATTACATCTCCCATAAAAACAACAGCACCGGGAAAAATCTCTGTCAATCGCTTCTCTCCATCTTTTGTGACTTCCACTTGTATGGGTTGCAAGCCATAATCAGCCAACTGATTCTTTAGGGACTGATTTACTTTGGGGTCATCCGATCCATTGGGATTGATAAACTCGTATTCTATTTTGGAATTATAGGCCCTAAACTCATCTAATATTTGACGAGTTTCTTTACTCAACCTCTGGAACCCTGAAGGAAAATCCCCTTCTAAGTATACCCTTACTAGTATTCTATTATCAAAACCCTCCACCAAATCTTGTGTGGCAGAGTGAAGACTGAAACGCTTCTCTGATGTTGCGTCATAACGGGCAAATATGCGGGTAGACAATACGTTTATCGCAAAGACTATCACTATGAGTATTGCAAATCTAAAAATGTCTTGTGCTCTTGTTTTCATTTTTACCACTTTCTAGATTTTAATACTAACTGAGTGGCGGCAAAAAACAAGGTCATCAAGGAAAAATAGTATATCAAATCTCTGGAATCAATGACTCCCCTGCTCAAGGAGGTGTAGTGCTCATTAATTCCCAAATTGTAGAGAAATAAATCCGCTACTCCGAACCATTTGAGCTCTGCGATTTGATCAAACCCCACATACATAAAAAGGCATAGAATTACTCCAAGAATAAAACTTACAATAGGATTATCCGTAAGTGAAGAAGAAAACAGTCCTATGGCAACATAGGCAGCGCCTAAAAGCAATAGTCCTACATAAGAGCCTATGGTTGCTCCTGAATCAAAATTCCCAACGGGGTTTCCGAGTTCATGCACTGTATAAACATACAATAGGGTTGGCAATAAAGCGAGAATCAAAAGGACCCACCCAGCTAAGAATTTTGCGAATACCAGTTGGAAATCGGTCAAGGGCTTGGTCAATAACAACTCTAGGGTTCCCGTTCGTTTCTCATCAGAAAACATTCTCATGGTAGTGGCTGGCACTAGAAAAAGAAATACCCAGGGAGCTATCAAAAACAAATTGTCAACTCCCGCATAGCTAGAGTCAAAAACATTAAAGGTTCCTGGCAAAACCCATAGAAACAAACTAGTCAAAACCAAAAATACTGCCATTACAAGATATCCTGTAAGGGAGCTAAAAAAATGGTTTATCTCTTTGGCAAATAAACTGATCACGGTACTATAATTTTTGAATCCACGCTCCATGCTTCGGGTCTTGCGGCAAAACCTCTTTTAGTTTCTGCCCAGATTCCTGCAAACAATTCTGAGGATCTATATTTTTCTAGTGAGACTTCTCCATCCCAAACGCTATAGGTAAAGAGAATATTTCCATCCTGGGTCTGACGTAATAATTCGAGGTGTTGACAACCGTCAACGGCCCTAATCTTTTCTTTAACCCCATCAAACATTCGTTCAAAAGCCTCCACCTTGGAAGGCTCAAAAACCATTTTAACTATGCGAATCATCTGGAAAAATTAATGCGAATTACGTCATTTACCTTAAGTCCTAAAAGACTGTGAGCACTTGAATGGGTTTTTTGCACTGAATTGATGATTCCAATTTTCAAAAACCCTTCGTGATTGAAGACTGCAACTAAATCCCCATTGGAGGCTTCAGAAAAACTCTTTGATATTTTTTTCATGGTCTTGAGTCTATTGAGCTCTATTTCAAAAGACCTCCCCTTAGAAGCGGATGTAAAAGCGCTTTGGTGTATGTTGGTAATTACGTTTCCGTAGTGGTCCACATAAACTACGCTACCCTGAATTCCTCCTTCTGAAACAATGGGGTTAGAAACGGCCAATTCTTTCCACCCGTCGCGCTTCCTTCCTATCAAAGAAAGAGAACCGCCTCTAGAAATATGACCAGCTACACGAGAAAATATTTGTTTAGAAGAAACCAACTCTGGAGAATTGGTCAAATCAATTTCATATATCTCCTCAGGTACTATGTCCATCAAGGACAACATTCCATTGTCTGCTCCTATAAAGTAATGACCATTGGCCTTAACCACAAGATGTTGTCTGTTGGGCTTTTTTTCTTCGTCAACAAAAATCAAATGTAGCGTGCCTTCAGGGAAATGCGAGTAAGCATATTTAAGAACGAAGGATGCTTGCTGAAGGTGAAAGGGGTCAATTTCATGAGAAACATCAACGATGGTAAATAATTCATTTTCAGAATACAAGCTGCCTTTTACCGCAGCAACGTGTGGATCTAAAGTCCCAAAATCAGAAATAAGAGTGATCAATGGCATATTTTGTCTAAGCAACGAGAAGATTGGGGTATTTTCAATTACTTTTGTCTACTCCAAAGGTAGCAATATATCTACACGCTTTGGCATACAAAACTTAAAGAATCCTTTACCGAGTTGACAGAAAAGACCATTCACTTAACAGAAGCGGAACCCCAAGACTTTTACGGGGCCGGAAACAAGTACCTCACCCTTCTCAAAGGATTTTATCCCAAGTTAAAGGTCACAGCCCGAGGTCATAAAATCAAGGTCAATGGCGATGCAGAAACCATTGAAATCTTTGAAGAAAAAGTTTCTCTAATACAAGAGCATTTATCTAGGTTTAATCAGATTTCTGAAAACCAAATCGAGCGCATTGTCATGGAAAATGGCGCCAAGGTAGTTAAGGATCTTCAAAAAAATGATAACGTTCTGGTCCATGGCGTTTCCGGACACTATATAAAAGCCCGAACGGTCAACCAAAAAAAGATGGTTGAATTGGCCGACAAAAACGATTTGGTGTTTGCCATTGGACCTGCTGGAACGGGAAAGACCTACACGGGAGTAGCCTTGGCGGTTCGAGCCTTAAAAAACAAAGAAGTTAAGAGAATCATATTGACACGACCCGCAGTAGAGGCCGGTGAGAACCTAGGTTTTTTACCAGGTGATATGAAGGATAAATTAGACCCTTACATGCGACCTCTCTACGATGCCTTAAGAGATATGATTCCATTTGAAAAACTCAATTACCTACTAGAGACTCAAGTCATCGAGATTGCTCCCTTAGCCTTTATGAGAGGGAGAACTTTGGACAATGCTTTTGTAATTCTAGACGAAGCCCAAAATACCACCCTAGCTCAAATGAAAATGTTTTTGACTCGTATGGGGTCTTCTGCAAAATTCATTGTCACTGGGGATCAAAGTCAAATTGACCTACCCAGAAAACAAAGATCAGGTCTATCAGAAGCCATCAAAATCCTAAAAAGGGTAAAGGGAATAGGAATGGTTTTCCTTGACGATAAAGACGTAGTTAGACACCCGTTGGTCAAAGACATTATCAAGGCCTACATTGCTGTAGAGGAAGCTGAATGGTCAGAAACAAAAACCAAAAATTCAAATAACAAATAATACACTTCTGTATATCATGAGCAACGCATTGGTTCAATCAGAATTTAATTTTCCCGGTCAAAAAGAAGTTTATCACGGTAAAGTAAGAGATGTTTACAGCTTTGACAATGACCTATTGGTAATGGTTGCATCTGACCGTATTTCTGCATTTGATGTGGTTCTACCCAAAGGCATACCCTACAAAGGACAAGTCCTCAATGAGATAGCATCTTATTTTTTGGATGCTACTGCAGACATAGTACCCAATTGGAAGGTAGCCACTCCTGACCCCATTGTAAGTGCAGGATTAAAAGCAACTCCCCTAAAGGTAGAAATGGTAATCAGAGGTTACCTTTCTGGACATGCTTGGAGGACCTATCGCACTGGTGAACGTCTTATTTGTGGCGTAACCATGCCCGAAGGACTTTCTGAAAATGATCCCTTTCCTACCCCTATTATCACACCTACTACCAAGGCCGATCAGGGAATGCATGACGAAGACATTAGCCGAGAAGCCATCCTGGAAACCGGCTTAGTATCTGAAAAAGATTACCTTCAGTTAGAGGACTACACTCGCAAACTTTTTTCTAAGGGGCAAGAAATGGCCAGAGAACGCGGCTTGATATTGGTAGATACCAAATATGAGTTTGGCAAGGATTCTCAAGGCAACATTGTTCTGATTGACGAAATCCACACTCCGGATTCAAGTAGATACTTCTATTTAGAAGGCTATCAACAGAGACAGGACCAAGGAGAAACCCAAAAACAACTGTCTAAAGAATTTGTAAGACAGTGGTTAATAGAAAACGGATTTAGCGGTAAAGATGGAGAAACCATCCCTGAAATGTCAGAAAAATTTGTAATTTCAATCTCCGAGAGATATATAGAGTTATTTGAGAAAATAACGGGAAAGACCTTTCACAAAGCCAACACCACCGCAATTGAAGACCGAGTATTGAAAAATGTAACCTCGTTTTTAGAAAATCAATAAACCTCAAGATGAAAAAGATTTTAATTGTTTTTGCCGTGGTATTTACCTCTACTACTGCAATAGGTCAAATTGGCCTTGACTTTGGTGTTAAGGCTGGAGTTAACTCATCCAACATTAAGGTAAGTGACATAGAAGATGCTATTGTTCAAAGTGTAAATGGTTCTTCACAGAACCTCGGTTACCACCTGGGTGCCTTTGCCCGAGTCAATTTGTTATTGCTCTATATTCAACCAGAACTCCTTTACACAAAACTCAACGGAAAGGTGACCGTTGTAGAAAAATCAGGAACCTCTTCTGATTACGATTACAATCAAAACCGTATGGATATTCCCATTATGGTAGGATTAAAACTCGGACCCGCCGCATTGTTTGCAGGCCCAGTTCTCTCTTACAACTTACAAAGTCCAAGTGAGATTTTTGAATCCACTTACAAAAAAGGGACTTGGGGATATCAGGTAGGTGCAGGAGTTAAACTTCTAGGTATTTTGGCAGAACTCAAGTACGAAGGAAACTTTTCTTCCGTAGCAGATCAAGCCTCGGTTCCTGTTAATGGTTCTGATTATACTTTTGATATAAGAACTCCTCAAGTAATATTGAGTTTGGGTTACGCCTTCTAATCCCGCATAATCATACTATAAAAAAACCCCGAGGTTACTCCTTGGGGTTTTTTATGCTCTTCATATCTGAAGAGGAAACGGTTTGCAATCGTTGAAACATTAAACTCCTTATGTAGGTATCTTCCTTTATGGGGGTCATAATCTTCGCAATTTTTTCTGATGAGTCTATTTGAGATTGTAACTCAAAAAAACCATAACCCACTACTTTTCGATTCTCCACATAAATAAATGACTTTTCATGAGCCGAACGGCCGTGGTCTAACAAAACAAAGGTCTTTTCTGGATAAATCATTTCCTTTAGCAAGGATCGCCAAGCCCTTTTTCTTTTGTGTTGAACCGGAGCACCCAAAGGAGGGAATAACTTTTGAGCTTGTTTATATTGAAAACTCGGTATGAACTTTTTGAGTGGGATTTCGCATTCAAATGCAATTCTTGCCAAGACCTTTAGTCCTTCTTCTTCGGTAGAAACCATTAGAGAAGGAGTGTCTCCTTTTTGCATCTTTCTGACCTTAAAAGAAGAGAATTTCTTGTTCTTTTCGGAAATAAAAATCCCGTAATTCATCAGCTTTCTTGGCAGGGGAGAAAACGGGGGTTTATTCTTTAAAACCTCCACGTAATATTTAAGCGAAGCCAATGTCTTGGATCCTGTTTCTTCTACCTGAAGGGAATGAATTTGATCTTGAATCTCCTGAGCTTCTATACTTGTGGGCAAGAAGTGCTTGTTTATCTCATTGCGCAAGGATTGACTTTTACCTATGAAAATAATCTTTCCCTTTGGGTTGAACAAGTAATAAATACCTGTGGCATTTTTTAGTTTTTCTGTTTGCTGAGCAAAGGGGTAATCTCCTTCTTGAACTCGGTTGTGGGAAAATCTAGAAATAATCTTTTTGGTGTCTTTTTCCAAAAGAATCTTTAACAGCTCAACGGTTGCCAAAGCGTCGCCATCTGCACGGTGCCTATGGCTGTTGTTAATGCCCAATTCACTACAGACTTTTTCTAATCCATAAGCCGGTAGACCTGGAATCAGCATTTCGGTTAATTTAATAGTATCTAGGGTTCTACTTTGGAAGGGGTATCCCAATCGCTCAAATTCCAACCTGAGTATGCGATAATCAAAATCAACATTGTGGGCCACAAAAATGGCCCCTTCCATAATTTTTACAATTCGCTTTGCCACCTCGTGAAACTTAGGCGCCCTGCGAACCATTTTATTAGAAATCCCAGTAAGTTTTTCGACAAAGGGTTGTATGGGTTTTTCTGGATTGACCAGCGTGATAAATTGATCAATGACCTTTTGGCCATCAAATAGGAATACCGCAATCTCAATGATGGATTCCTCATTGTATCTACCTCCCGTTCCCTCTATGTCAATTACTGCGTACAAATTATTTGTAATTCCTGGCTCCAAAAAGGGAACTTCCTATTCTTACCATATTAGAACCGCAAGATATAGCGAGCTCATAATCTCCGGACATCCCCATGGACAAGGTAGAGAAATCAGGAAAGACTCCCATATCCACAACCTCCTTATATATTTCTTGGAGTGCTGTAAACTCAGATTGTATCTGATCCTGATCATCTGTAAAAGTAGCCATTCCCATAAGACCTGAAATTTTCAGATTATTGAGCGATTGAGCTTCTTCACTATTGGCAAAATCAATTACCTCCTCTTTAGAAAATCCAAACTTGGTTTCTTCCTTTGCAATTTGAACTTGTAATAAGCAAGAAATAACTCTATGGTTTTTTTGGGCCTCTTTATTTAATTCTCGTAAAACCTTGAAGCGATCACATCCGTGGACCATATCCACAAAGGGGGCCATGTATTTTATCTTATTGGTCTGAACATGACCAATCATATGCCACTCTATATCTTTAGGTAATTCCTCATATTTTGAGGCCATTTCTTGAATTTTGTTTTCTCCAAAAACTCTTTGTCCCCAATCGTATGCTTCTTGAATATCCGATGCTGGTTTGGTTTTAGAAACGGCGACCAAAGTAACTCCTTGAGGCAGCGAAGAAGATATTTCCGTTAGGTTTTCAGCTATTGACATTAATCTCTTAATTTATAGATAGTGATTCCTGAACGCAGTTTAGGCTCTATATAAGTACTTTTAGGAGGCATCACCATTTCGGCATTAGCCACCTCCTTTAATTGCTCTACAGAAACGGGAAGAAGACCAAAACCCACAGCAAATTCACCTGAATCTACTTTAGCCATAAGCCCCTCCGGTCCTAAATCCCCCGGCAAAAAACCAACCCTATCATCCGTTCTCAAATCCTTTATACCCAAAACAGGTGACAATAAATTTTCTGAGAGAATATTACAATCCAAAGACTCTACCGGGTTTTCTGGATTATAACTTCCGGGCTTGGCATATAAGGCGTACCAATGACCGTTGACATACATACTCATCTCGTGAAGGGTCTCAGGTTTGTAGAGATTTTTTTTGAGTTCAACCACAGAAAACCTTTCGGATACACTGGCTAAAAATTCATCTACAGTCAGTTCACCAAGAGATTTCACCAACCTATTAAATTCATGAATCTTGATGGTAGTCTCAGATAAGAAAAAGGCCATAAAGGAATCCAAAGATGGAGTCTTACCACGATTCTCTGATCCCAAAAGTGCAGAACTGGCTGATCGGTGATGACCATCAGCTATATACACCTCATCTAAGGTGGCAAAAGACGCTTGAATGGAAGCTATATCTTCTGGGGAGTCTACCAACCAAAGATAGTGGACCACTTTGTCTGTTGTAGAAAACTCATATTCTGCACGGCTATCAATATACTTTCCAATGAGCTTAGACACTTCATTGAGTTCTTGATGCAAAAGCAAAACGGGCTCTGCGTTAAAACCTGTGTGTTGTAGGTATTCTTTAAACATTTGCTCCCTTGGAGCCAATGTGTTTTCGTGCTTTTTAATTTTTCCCGATTGGTAATCCGCAACGGATGCACCTCCAATTACACCTGTATAAAGGTGGTTTTCTGTTTGTTGTTGATAGATGTAAAAGGAATCCTTTTTGTCTTCCAGGAACACACCCTTTTCTACAAAACTCAAAAAAGCTTCTCTTACCTTTTGATACTTTTCTTTTCCAATGGCTCTATCTGGACTGTGAAAGTCAGGATTGATGACGTGTAAGAAGGTATATGGATTATTATTGAGCTTATCCTGCAAAGAGGCCTCTGTATATTCTACATAGTTTCTCGAGCCCACGAGATTCACTTTATCTCGAGTGGGACGCAAGGCCTTAAAAGGAGTAATTTTTATCATATGTTATCTTCTTGAGGGGCCACAAAGGTACACAAGGAAATGATTTGTAAAAGTAGAATTGTGTTGGGAATAAAACACATAGACTTTTTCAAAAAAAATGAGGGACAATAGCCCCTCATTTTATAGTAATATCTATTCTATTGATCTTGTTGAGCCCTAAGGGGTAACAGCCAAAGAAATTGTCTGAATTTGATCTGCAAGCTCCGTTCCTATGCGGTCTTGAGCTTCTTCTGTAGCGGCACCAATATGAGGAGTAATACTCACCTTGTCATTCATTAGCACTTGAACCGCTGGAGTAGGCTCATCAACAAAAACATCTAAACCCGCATATCTTATGTGGCCAGATTCTAGAGCTGCTATAAGGGCAGGCTCATCAATTACTCCACCACGAGCTGCATTTAGTAAACCGGATCCTGGTTTCATTTTTGCTATTTGGTCCTTACCAATAATAGCCTTTCCTGAGCCGGGCACATGTAAAGAGATGAAATCACTTTGAGAAAGAAGTTGATCAAAATCAACCCATTTTACGTTTGCGGTTGCAGACACTCCATTTCCCAGTTCTAAGTCAAGAGTCACATCGTCAGAAACCATATCATAGAATATCACATCCATGCCATGACCCAATGCCAATTTTGCTAATGATCTTCCTATTCTGCCAAATCCAACCACACCAAGAGTTCTTCCCTTTAGTTCTACACCCCCTGCGTAAGTCTTTTTTAATTGCTTAAACTTGGAATCTCCTTCCAAAGGCATATTGCGATTGCTGTCGTGAAGAAATCTCACCATTCCGGCCAAATGGGCAAAAACCAATTCGGCTACAGATTGAGATGATGCCGCAGGGGTATTAATGACCTTAAGTCCTTTTCCTCTAGCATAATCTACATCAATATTATCCATACCTACACCTCCTCGGCCAATCACTTTGAGAGAAGGACATTGATCAATAAGGTCTTTTCTTACTACGGTAGCACTTCTCACCAAGAGGACCTCAATGTTTTCGCTTTGAATAAAAGCAGCCAATTGATCTTGGGCTACTGTAGTTTCTAATAAAATATGTCCATTGGACGCCAAGGCGGCTTTGCCGCTACTTGAGATTCCGTCATTTGCTAATACTTTCATCTGTTTTCTCTTCTTGAGTTTTTACACGCTTAGGCCTTGCGGGACAATTCTTTCATTACATCTACCAGTACCTGAACACTTTCTAGGGGAAGTGCATTGTACATAGACGCGCGGTATCCCCCTACAGAACGGTGTCCATTAAGTCCGTTGATTCCTGCAGCCTTCCACATAGAATCAAACTCATCCTTGAGTTTGTCTTCCATAAGAAGGAACGTAGCGTTCATATCGGATCTGTCCTCTGTAGCAGCTGCTCCTCTAAACAATGGATTGTTATCGATCTCATTGTAGAGCAAATCAGCTTTTTGACGGTTAATTCCTTCTATCCATGAAATACCACCATTGGATTTTAACCACTCTAAGGTGAGCATTGATACATAAATCGGAAATACCGGAGGGGTATTAAACATCGACTCTTTTTTAATGTGAGTGGAGTAATCCAACATGGTAGGAATGCTTCTGCCTGTCTTGCCTAAAATCTCGTCTTTTACAACTACAAGGGTAGTTCCTGCTGGTCCCATGTTTTTCTGGGCTCCGGCATAGATCAAATCAAAAGAAGAAAAATCGAGTTGACGGCTAAATATATCCGAAGACATGTCACAAACATTCAGGGTATCCACATTGGGAAAAGACTTTATCTGCGTTCCAAAAATGGTATTGTTACTTGTACAGTGGAAATAGTCGTATTCTGATCCTACGGTATAACCCTTTGGAATGTAAGTGTAATTTTTATCGGCAGATGAACCCATTATTGTGGTGTCACCAAAGGCCTTTGCCTCCACAATGGCCTTGTTTGCCCAAGTACCTGTATCTAAATAGGCGGCTTTTCCTCCTTGTTTCATAAGGTTGTAAGGAACCATCAAAAATTCAAGGCTTGCACCCCCTTGTAAGAACATCACTGAATAGCCCTCTGGAAGACCCATAAGATCTTTTACCAATTGTTGAGCCTTGTCCATTACTTCTACAAAGTTTTTGGAGCGGTGAGAAATTTCTATTAGAGAAAGATCTAAACCGTCAAAATTCAGGATGGCGTCTGAGGCTTGTTTCATAACCGAATCCGGAAGGATACAAGGACCTGCAGAAAAATTGTGCTTCTTCATAATGAGTGCATCTGTGTTATTGAGCGCAAAATTAACAATTTAAGGTACTTGACATAGTTAACGTAACATTAATTAATTAGGGTGAACTATATGTTCAGATTAGGTACTTTTGGGGCTAGAAATTCAATTGGCACTCGAAGAACAAAATCACAGTATCTTGAAATTTTCTTTAGAACACACTGACCCCAAAAGCAAAGCCCGAGCAGGTGTCCTTAAAACAGACCACGGAGAAATACAGACCCCTATTTTTATGCCTGTCGGAACGGCTGGCTCCGTAAAGGGAATTCACCAAAGGGAATTGACCCAAGACATCAAAGCTCAAATCATTTTAGGCAACACTTACCACCTCTATTTGCGCCCAGGAATGGATACTCTCAAGGCCGCAGGTGGATTGCATTCTTTTATCCATTGGGATGGACCCATGCTAACCGATAGTGGTGGATATCAGGTCTACTCTTTAGGCGACATGAGAAAGATTACCGAAGAGGGCGTAACTTTTAAAAGTCATATTGATGGATCCACTCATTACTTTACCCCCGAAAACGTAATGGATACCCAACGTAGTATTGGGGCAGACATTGTAATGGCCTTTGATGAGTGCACACCGTATCCTTGCGAATATGGATATGCAAAAGACTCTATGGGAATGACCCATAGGTGGCTTAAGAGATGTATAGAAAGATTTGATACTACAGAACCATTGTACGGGCATTCTCAAAGCCTATTCCCCATTGTACAGGGCTCGGTATATTCGGATTTGAGAAGGCGAAGCGCTGAGTTTATTGCAGAATGTGACAGAGAGGGCAATGCCATTGGAGGGCTTTCTGTTGGCGAACCCCATGAAGAAATGTATGCCATGGCAGAGGAGGTTTGCGAAATCCTTCCAAAGGACAAACCCCGTTATTTAATGGGCGTAGGTACACCCGCAAATATTCTAGAAAACATTGCATTAGGCGTAGATATGTTTGACTGCGTAATGCCTACCCGCAATGGAAGAAATGGTATGATATTCACCTCTGAGGGAATCATTAATATCAAAAACAAAAAATGGGAAAAAGACTTTAGCCCCTTGGACCCTAATTCCAAAGGATATGTAGATAGTCATTATTCTAAAGCGTATGTTAGACATTTGTTTAAGGCCAATGAATATTTAGGAATGCAAATAGCTTCTATACACAATCTTTCGTTTTACCTTTGGTTGGTAAAAGAAGCCAGAGTGCAAATAAAAGAAGGTAATTTTGCCTCCTGGAAAAACAAAATGGTAGAGAAAGTTCAGATTAGGTTGTAATGAAATTACTGGATCGATACATATTCTTTAAGTTCTTAGGCACATTCTTCACCGTCTTGATGCTGATAATGCTTATTGCCATTGTATTTGATGTATCCGAAAAACTAGAAGATTTTGTCTCAAAGGGAGCCAGTGGAAAAGAGATATTTTTGGACTACTACGTCAATTTTATTGCCTTTTACGGCAACCTCTTTTCTTCTCTTATTGTCTTTATTTCTACTATATGGTTTACTTCGAGAATGACTGCCAGAACAGAAATCGTGGCTATTCTTTCTGCAAGTATTAGCTATAAAAGATTAATGCTACCCTTTTTTTATGGAGCCATAGTGGTATTTGGGTTGAGTATGTGGATGAACCACTATGTAATCCCCAAGACAAATATTGATAGGCTTAATTTCGAAAACACCTACATCAATTCCAAGTCTTCTGATCTCAAGTCCCAGGACATTCACTTTCAGGTAAAACCAAATCATGTGATTTTCTTGGGGAGCTTTAACGAGAGGGGTCAAAGCGGATACAATTTTTCATACGAAGTATATCAAAACAGTCAACTCACTAGCAAACTAGATGCTGATTTTATTAGGTATGATTCCATAAAAAAGATTTGGAGGCTAGACAACTGGGTCCGCAGAGAAATATCTTCTACAGGCCAGGAGCTATTGAGTACCGGTAGACGTCTGGACACCATTTATCCTTTTTTACCCGAGGATGTTGTACCTAAGCTTTACACCACCTCCATGATGGACACCCCAGAATTACTATCCTTTATTGAGGTAGAAACTTTAAGGGGTTCAGAAAAGACCAACTACCATCAAATAGAACTTCACAAGAGAACCGCATTCCCTTTTTCTACCTTTATTCTAATACTTATTGCGGTTTCTTTGAGTACAAAGAAATCTCGTGGAGGCCTTGGCCTCAATGTAGCGGTAGGACTTTTATTAAGTACAGTTTATATTTTCTTGATGCAAGTATCTACTACCTTTTCTACTCATGGAGATTTAACCCCTCTTTTGGCGGTATGGGTTCCCAACATGGTCTTCGCCTCTTTGGGTATTTTCCTTTACAAAACGGCTCCTAAGTAATGAACTCCCAGATAAAGCTTCACTTCATTGTCTTAATATGGGGTTTTACCGCCATTCTTGGACACCTAATCAGTTTAGAAGCGGTGTCCCTGGTATGGTTCAGAATGGGACTTGCCATTGTCTTTTTTCTGGGCTATCTGTTAGTAGCAAAGATTCCGTTTAATGTTTCTAAAAAATCCTTGCTAGCCTTATTGGGGACAGGGACCCTAATAGCTCTTCATTGGATCACCTTTTTTCATGCCATCAAAATCAGTAATATTTCGGTTACCCTGGCATGCATGAGTGCTGGAAGTTTTTTTGGGTCCTTGCTAGAACCTATTTTTTACAAGAGAAAAATTGATTTTTCTGAAATGGTAATGGGCATTCTAGTCATCATTGGAATCTCCACCATCTTTGCCGTGGAGACCCAATTTTTTACAGGTATTATTGTGGCATTAATCTCTGCCTTCTTGTCCGCCTTATTCTCTGTAATTAATGGAATACACGTAAAAAAAGGGCTTGAGAGTACCTCTATTACCGTATGGGAAATGATTGGAGGCTGGCTTTTTGTAGGTGTCTTTATCCTATTTACCCAGCCCTTGAGTTCCGAGTTCTTTGCAAGAGTTACCCCGTACGATTGGGGCTACCTTATTATTCTCGGCTCAGTAGCTACGGCATATCCCTTTTTAGAAAGTGTCCGAGTGATGAAAGATTTGAGCCCATTTACCGTTTTGCTAACCATAAACTTAGAACCCGTTTACGGAATTCTACTCGCTTTTTTGCTATTTGGAGATACAGAAAAAATGACCCCGGCCTTTTATTTGGGTGGAGCTACCATTCTTATTGCAGTGGTTTTTAATGGGGTAATAAAGCGAATAAAAAAAAACAAGGCAAAAAAACAAGGTTTACGGACTGAGTGAAGCGGTAGATACCCAAATTTTGTAATTTGCCAGCCAAAACATGTTATTCATGGAATATTTAGAATTCGAACAACCCATACAGGAAGTAGAAGAACAAATCGCCAAGGCGAGTCAACTACAAGACGAATCTGAGGTGGATATGAAAAAAACCATATCTGACCTTGAGAAGAAACTAGAAAAAACCAAAAAAGAAATAGCCAAGAACTTAACTCCTTGGCAACGAGTACAATTATCTAGACACCCCCAAAGACCCTACACCCTCGCCTATATAGAGGCCCTTACAGAAGGTAATTTTATTGAGCTTCATGGAGATCGTCACGTTAAGGATGACAAAGCCATGGTGGGCGGTTGGGGTAAAATCGGCGATCAGTCGGTTATGTTTGTAGGCCAACAAAAGGGAGTTAATACCAAAATGCGTCAATACAGAAACTTTGGTATGCCCAACCCAGAAGGGTATAGAAAAGCACTTAGGTTAATGAAGATGGCAGAGAAGTTTAACAAACCCGTAGTTTGTTTAATAGATACTCCTGGAGCCTTTCCCGGTTTAGAAGCTGAGGAAAGAGGACAAGGTGAAGCCATTGCTAGAAACATTTTTGAAATGTCCGTACTCAAAGTGCCCATCATCTGTGTTATTATTGGTGAAGGTGCGTCAGGTGGCGCTTTGGGAATTGGAGTTGGTGATAAGGTCCTTATGTTAGAGAACACATGGTATTCCGTGATTTCTCCAGAATCCTGTTCATCCATTTTATGGCGGTCTTGGGACTATAAAGAAATTGCAGCAGAGGCGCTAAAGCTTACGGCCAATGACATGAAAAAGAATAAGCTGATAGACGGAATCATCAAAGAGCCCTTGGGAGGAGCACATACCAATCCAGAAGCTACTTTTGAAATCGTCAAAAACACCATTCTTACTGAATTGGAAGAACTAAAAAAACTTCCTACTGATAAATTAATTTCTCAGAGAATAGAAAAATTCGGAGAAATGGGAGTAACAAAAGGGTAACTAACCTCTGTTCTCTTAGTTCAAAAAAGCCCACGCAAATGCGTGGGCTTTTTTGTTTTTTACCTGGTTTCTTTCCAATGAATCCTTTCTATTTGTTGTACCATAGGTCCACATACTCTACAGGATGAGCAAGGGTGATGGATTGAGACCCCAAAAAAGAAGGATAGCTTATCCAATCCAATTGACTACCACTCACATAAAGTATTCTATTGAGCACAGGGTCATATTTTATTTGATCTACTACTTGGGCATCTACAGGTGTAAGGCCTAGAGGAGAGACAGAAAACTGGTATACACCGTCTTCTAAAGCCCATATTTGGATTTGATCGGTAATAGATATGGCCCCTTGCCCGGTCTTATTTACAGAAAATAGGGAGGGCCCTATATTGTTGTTTGGTGCATCAAAAGGAAAAATAGAAGTCGCATCGGATTCTTGAGTAATCAACCAATAGCCCTGAAAATTCGGAAGGATTTCTAGAATGGGGAACCATATATCTTTTTGCAACAAAGGAGCGCCCGTATTTCTATTGAGTTTGTAAACCCTCTTAAATTGAGTCCCCGTTTGAACCGCATAAACCGTCCACTGATCCCCTGTATCAAATATCTTCGTAGGCACATAACTATCTAGCAATTGGAAAGACCAGGCCAAGTTCCCATTAAAACGATACGATCGCATCCACCCATCCGAAAACAACCCTATATATTGTCCATCGTGTTCTACCCATTGGATAATCGATAAATTTGACCCAATAAAACTCTTGGTCCACTCCGGATTAGAGTGGTCTCCAGTAAAATAAGTTTGTAATTGATTGGATTGTTGGGTCGCAAGAGAAACTTGACTTTCTCCAGAATGGATTGCCATACCATAGAGCTGGGAAGTAATAGGAGGCAAAGAGGTCATTCCACCTGTGGAATCTATTTGAGTCCATTGAATTTGAGTACCCAAAACCCCCATAGCATAAAGTCCCTTGTAATTTAAGGGGGTTCCTATTAAGGCAATTTTTTTAAATCCCGTAGCCTGATTGTCAGAGTTGGCGGCGGTTATCTTTATATAGTAGTCCCCTGTGGATAATTCTTTCCCATATATTGGGTAATTGATTTGAAATTCCATGTTGGTTGATGTAACTTTAACCCATTGAGGAGGCAAGACCTGTCGGAAAGATTCATCGACCAAGTCCACCCGTATTGAGACCAATTCAGGGTCTGTTACGTTTGCTTTAACCAGCACATCTGTAGGGACATACACAACCGTTCCCGTAGTAGGATCCTCAATAGAAATAACAGGAATGCTGGACTCTTCCTTTGCACAAGACCAAAGGAGGAAAACAACAAAACACCCCAAACCAGCATTTTTAAAGAGGGTCATAGTCAAATTTATTAATTAGAGAGCAAACATGGAAATGGTCAACTCACCATCCCCCAACAAGAAACCCAAAAAAGCCTCCGTAGTTCAATTGGAGCAGGGAAGAATTCCTCCCCAAGCTTTGGATTTAGAACAAGCCGTTCTGGGTGCCCTATTGATAGACAACTCTGCGATTAATGAAGTCATAGATATTCTGGACGAAAAATCCTTTTACAAGGAATCTCATTCTCATATATATGAATGTATTCGTGAGCTATTTGGGAATTCACTCCCCATAGACATACTCACTGTTGCAGACAGCCTTCGTAAAAAGGGTATCATTGATTTGGCAGGTGGTGACACCTACCTCATTCAATTGTCTCAAAAGGTAAGTAGTTCTGCACACATAGAATATCACGCTAGGATTATTGTCCAAAAGCACATTCAAAGGGAACTTATTAGAATTTCTTCCGAAATAATTGGTGATGCCTTTGATGAAACAACAGATGTACTGGACCTATTAGATAGCGCAGAACAAAAACTCTTTGAAATTGCCAACGGGAATATTAAGAAAAACTACGAAAGTGCTCAATCCTTGATTACCCAAGCCATCTCCAAGATTACGGATATTTCTAAAAAGGAAGGTCTCTCAGGAGTGGCGACTGGTTTTACCAAGGTGGATAGAGTCACATCAGGTTGGCAAAATTCCGATTTGATAATTATTGCAGCACGTCCCGGTATGGGAAAAACAGCATTTGTTTTATCCATGGCCAGAAATATTGCCATAGACCACAATACACCCGCAGCTGTCTTCTCTTTGGAGATGTCTTCGGTACAATTAATTACGCGTTTGATTTCTTCTGAGACAGGTTTGTCTTCTGAGAAATTAAGAAAAGGGAATTTAGATGATCACGAATGGCAGCAATTGATGTCTAAGGTTAAAAATCTAGAGTCTGCTCCTCTTTATATTGACGACACCCCTGCTCTTTCTGTTTTTGACCTACGAGCAAAGTGTAGACGCTTGGTCGCCCAACACAATGTTGGAATTATCGTAATTGATTATTTGCAATTAATGACCGTAGGTGGCGGAAAGTCAGGGCCAGGGAACAGAGAACAAGAAATCTCTATTATTTCACGTTCATTAAAGAGTATTGCAAAAGAATTAAGTGTACCTGTTATTGCCTTATCCCAGCTGTCCCGTGAGGTAGAAAAGAGAACTGGCCACAAAAGACCTGTACTTTCTGATCTTAGGGAATCTGGAGCCATTGAGCAGGATGCTGATATTGTATCCTTTATTTACCGTCCAGAATATTATGGTTTTACCGAATGGGAAGACGGAGAGCCTTGCGAAGGTCAAGGGGAGTTTATTATTGCTAAACACCGTAATGGTGGGTTAGAAGACATTCGACTTAAGTTCCAAGGTTCTATGGCTAAGTTTTCTGATCTTGACGAAGGATACGATGGTTCGGAGACCCTATATGAGTCTAAATTAAACAATAATGATTTCGAAACTGGCGCGTCAGCATTTGGCCCCGTGGACGGTCTTCCCGATAATCCTGATTTTTAGTCTACTTCCCTTCCAAGGACTAGCAGATTACCTGCTTGTTCCCATGAATGAAACGGAACAAAAAAATCACCTCAAGGCTTATGGAGTGGCTTATTGGGTTCTTCAACAAGAAGTAGAGATTCAATGGCTTCTCAACTACAAAGGAGGAAGTTTCCTCATACCCTTTTCTCCGCAGATTCAAACGGAATGCTCCATACGTGGAGTCTCTGCACTACGCATTCCCAACAGTAAGGCCTATGCCATTTTAGAAGAGATCAGTTCCCCAAGTAAAAACATGGACGCGGTCATTCTTCAAAAAGTGCCTAAAATAGCCGTCTATTCTCCGGATTCAAAACAACCTTGGGATGATGCCGTAACTCTGGTATTGACCTACGCAGAAATCCCCTATGATCTTATTTATGACCAGGATGTCCTTGAGGATGCCCTCACTCAATATGATTGGCTGCACTTACACCACGAAGATTTTACAGGGCAATATGGCAAGTTCTATGCGGCCTATAGGAATGCACCTTGGTACATTCAAAATAAAAAAGATTCAGAAGGGGCTGCTTTAGAGATGGGATTTCAAAAAGTATCTCAACAAAAACTTGCAGTTGCAAAACGCATCAAAGAATATGTAGTTGGCGGAGGCTTTCTTTTTGCTATGTGTTCTGCAACCGACTCTTATGACATCGCCCTCTCTGCAGAGGGAAATGACATATGTGAACCCATGTTTGACGGCGATGGTAGTGATGTCAATTATCAAAACCGAATTGATTACAGCAAAACCCTGGCCTTTAAAGATTACCAGTTGAGTAAGAATCCAATGGAATATGAGTTTTCAGATATTGATGTCACAAATTATCGAAAGGTTCCAGCAGATAAAGACTTTTTTGTACTCTTTGAGTTTTCTGCTAAATGGGATGTAATTCCCACCATGTTGTGTCAAAATCACACCAAAGTGGTCAAGGGTTTTATGGGGCAGACTACAGCCTTTAATCAAAGCCTTATTAAATCCAATGTATTGATTATGGGGGAGACTCCAGGAGCCAGTGAAGCCCGATATATCCATGGGCAAATAGGAAAGGGAACTTGGACCTTTTACGGTGGTCATGACCCAGAGGATTATCAGCATAGAGTGGGTGATCCACCTACTGAGTTAGACCTCTATCCAAGCTCTCCTGGTTATAGGTTAATACTCAATAACATTCTGTTTCCAGCGGCTAAGAAAGAAAAGCAAAAAACATAGGGAACATTCTATACCTAGTTAAAGAACCTCCATTTAAAACCAAATCTAAAAGCCATATCTGTCATGGGGTGATTTGGAGCTGCCCAGTTGGTATAAGGAATAAATCCTTCTAGGGCATTTTCCCATTTCACAAAGACCTGAGCTGTCTGAATTCTTACATTCAAGAACACATTGAGGATGTGACTAGGTCCCATGGCTACGTCCGATTGAGAAGAGTAAACTCCTAGTCCCGGCAGGTAATTCATACCTCTAAATTCATCAACATATTGGTACTCCGACCCTATTTGAGCGTGAAGGGCTCTTTCAAAAAGAGAAAAATCATAGTACACTCTAGTTCGACCATACAATTCTGGAAGGCTTAGATAGCCTTTACCTGAAACAATTTCTTGATAATTGGCTACCCCATCAAAATGCCAGTGCATGTTCAAGGGTACATTCCAAGTGGCTCCGGCTTCAAAAGTAGTAACATCTTCTAAAGCTTGCAGTGGAGAAGCTTCCGTTTCCCAATACAAATAATTGGAAATATTCTTTGCGCCAATATAGGGCCTTATATAGTCCTTGTATCCTATACCTATTCTATAATTCTGGGTAACCACATTACGAAATCCTTGGTTGTTCCAGGCGTAGGAGTTTCCAGAGAAGTTTCTATGTATATAATCAGGTGCTCTATTGGAAAGGTGAAAACTTCCCCACAGCCATGATCCAAAATCAGCATTTAAATGAAAGGCAAAATTTCCCGCGTACTGTTGTACTAAACCCAAGTGGAGGTTTCCAGAAAAAGCAAGCCAATCCCTATAGTTCCCGTTAACCACTCCTTCTAACCCCAAAGATCCCTCATTTAGCTGTGTATTGGCATTCTTATAGGTAAGAATATGGTAATTGACTCCCCCTTTAAAGAGCAGATAAAAATTCTTGTTCTGAAACTTCCCCTTGAGACCTAGCGTATTAGAAATTCTCCGAGTTCCTGTTGAATCTCTAGAAATAGAAGTGTCTTGTAAACCTGGTATAATATAAATAGAGTCCTGGGATCTAAATCTAAAATACTGCTCTTGATACTCTATCCTATGGTATACAGATAAACCATCATCAGAATCAAGGGTGTCTGCTTTTACAAATACAAAATCTTGTTCAAAAAAGGCGTTAGTGGTACGAGCCTTTACCTGCGAATTCTGCAAATTCACATCCATCAATGCTCTAAAGTTAACCGTATTATCTGAATAAGCAGTATCATGGACAATTCCCCCATTCTCTTCATTAGTAGATATATCCCAAGCTAAGCCCGAATGAAAGCCATAGCGCTTAGATGGAGACTTATAAGACACAGATACCTTAGTTCTGTCATTTACTGTCTCTTGTCTAAAGTAATCACCCTCGGAACGCATTCTGTTATACTCCAAAAAGTAACTCCAATTTTCATCAATATTCTGAGAAAAGTAACCTCCAAAAAATTGGCCTCTATTAATGGTAGAGTAATAGTAAATATCTGATATAGGAGATTTAACACTATAAAAAGGAATATCGTAAATGCTAGTATGTTGATCAAGCAAAGCCTGATGACCTAAAACAGGATAAGAAGTTGAAGCGGCTTGAAGGTCTAGGTGAAATTCAGGTCTACCTGGATTAGAAAGATAAAAATAGGGACGTTCCTTATAACCGAGAGACTGCATTTCATCGTAGTCATCAATGTCCAAAATGGTGTCCACAAATTGAGAAGGACCATCCAAATACCTAATGGTATGTGATAGAGTATCTTTCTGACCGAAAGAATCTAGGGGAACCATCCCTAAGGCAATTACCCCTAGAAACCATAACACGTATTGACGTCTTATCATAATTAGAAACGAAGGTAAATAATACCTTTTTACTTTACTTACTCTGTTGTGAAAACATCACACTTTTTAGTGTAGGGTTTTCACCGAAAAAAAAGCAAAAAAAAAGCCCCACATAAAGTGAGGCTTTAAAAAGAATGGCGGTGACCTACTCTCCCAGCATACTGCAAGTACCATCGGCGCAATTGGGCTTAACTTCTCTGTTCGGAATGGGAAGAGGTGATCCCCAACGCAATAACCACCATAAATCGTAAATATGATTAACACATTGAGAGAAACAAATACATAAGAAGTAATCTAGAAAAAAGTCTACGGGTAATTAGTACTACTCGGCTTTGACATCGCTGTCTTTACACCTATAGCCTATCAACGTCGTCGTCTACAACGACCCTTAAAAGAAATCTCATCTTGAGGTGGGCTTCGCGCTTATATGCTTTCAGCGCTTATCCCTTCCATACATAGCTACCCTGCGATGCAGCTGGCGCCACAACAGGTACACTAGAGGTATGTCCAACTCGGTCCTCTCGTACTAAAGTCAGCTCCTCGCAAATTTCTAACGCCCACTACAGATAGAGACCGAACTGTCTCGCGACGTTCTGAACCCAGCTCGCGTGCCACTTTAATGGGCGAACAGCCCAACCCTTGGGACCTTCTCCAGCCCCAGGATGTGACGAGCCGACATCGAGGTGCCAAACCCCCCCGTCGATGTGAGCTCT